>Ga0070706_100000515_pt1 | contig 45368 bp, 44 predicted proteins | sample KBSK5501metaG_FD_65476 | JGI IMG/M metagenome (GOLD analysis project Ga0070706, IMG submission 65476) | Corn, switchgrass and miscanthus rhizosphere microbial communities from Kellogg Biological Station, Michigan, USA - KBS K5-50-1 metaG | ecosystem: Host-associated > Plants > Roots >... | reverse complement strand
CAGCCGAGGCCCGATGTTCCGACCCGTCAGCGCGAAACCCGACCTCGTCGCCCAGGAGCACGAGATCCTCGCCGAGTGGCGCGAGCGCCGGACGTTCGAGCGCCTCCGTGCCCAGAACGCCGGCGGTCCGCGCTGGAGCTTCCTCGACGGACCGATCACGGCCAACAACCCGATGGGCGTCCATCACGCCTGGGGCCGCGCCTACAAGGACCTCTACCAGCGCTTCCACGCGATGCTCGGGGAGGACCAGCGCTACCAGAACGGGTTCGACTGCCAGGGCCTGTGGGTCGAGGTCAACGTCGAGCGCGACCTCGGCTTCACGAACAAGCGCGATATCGAGGACTACGGCATCGCCGAGTTCGTCTCGCTCTGCAAGCAGCGGGTCCTGACCTATGCCGCCCGCCAGACCGAGCAGAGCATCCGGCTCGGGATGTGGATGGATTGGAACGACCCCGACGAGCTTCGCCGGCTGCGCGACCTGCTGGCGGCCGACCCGACCGCGAGGACCACGATCGCGGGACCCGGTGGGCCGCTGACCGACACGGTCGAGATGCTCGTCGGACGGCTCGGGATGCCTGAGGTCGGCGGCAGCTACTTCACCTTCAGCAACGAGAACAACGACCTGATCTGGGGCTTCCTGAAGGAGGTCCACCGCCGGGGCTGGCTGTACAAGGGCCACGACACGATGCCGTGGTGCGCCCGCTGCGGAACCGGGATCTCCCAGATGGAGATGAACGAGGGCTACGCCGACCGGGAGGACCCGGGGCTGACGGTCCGCTTCCCGCTCGTCGACCGCCCCGGCGAGGACCTTCTGGTCTGGACGACGACCCCGTGGACCCTCACCTCGAACGTCGCGGCCGCCGTCGGCGCGAAGCTGCGTTACGTCAGGGTCCGCCAGGGCGCGGCGATCCACTGGCTCGCCAAGGGGACGCTCAAGCAGGCGCTCAGCGGGCCGTTCGAGGTCCTCGAGGAACGCGCCGGCGCGGAGCTCGTCGATTGGCGCTACGAAGGCCCGTTTGACGACCTGCCGGCGGTCAGGAAGGCATTCGCGGCCGGGGCCTCACCGATCGCGACCGACGCCCCGTACGCGCATCGGGTCATCGCCTGGGACGAGGTCGGCGAGGAGGAGGGGACCGGGATCGTCCACATCGCACCCGGTTGCGGCGCCGAGGACTACGCCCTGGGAAAGGCGCTCGGCCTGCCGATGATCGCTCCGCTCGACGACGGCGGGATCGTCATCGACGGATTCGGGTCGCTGACCGGTCGCGACGTCCGGGACGTAACCGAGCCGATCGTCGAGCACCTGAAGCGCGAGGACCGGTTCTACCGGCTCGAGACGATCACCCACCGCTATCCGCACTGCTGGCGGTGCGGCACGCCGCTGGTCTTCCGTCTCGTCGACGAGTGGTACATCTCGATGGGCCTGGTCTACGACCGGCCGCGCTCGGAGCTGACCCCGGCCGAGGTCGACGCCAGCCTGCGCTATCAGATCATGGAGATCGTCGACCAGATCCGCTGGATCCCGGGCTTCGGCTACGACCGCGAGCTCGACTGGCTGATCAACATGCACGACTGGATGATCAGCAAGAAGCGCTACTGGGGACTGGCGCTGCCGATCTACGACTGCAAGGCGTGCGGCACGTTCGACGTCGTCGGCGGCCGCGAGGAGCTCCACGAACGCGCCGTGGCCGGGTGGGAGCGATTCGAAGGCCATACGCCCCATCGCCCGTTCGTCGACGAGGTCACGATCGCCTGCCCGTCGTGCGGCAAACCGGTCGAGCGGATCCGCGACGTCGGCAACCCGTGGCTGGATGCGGGGATCGTGCCCTTCTCGACGCTCCACTTCCGCGAGGATCCCGCGTACTGGCAGCAGTGGTTCCCCGCCGACTTCATCACCGAGAGCTTTCCGGGCCAATTCCGGAACTGGTTCTACTCGATGCTCGCGATGGCGACGGTTCTCCGCCGCGAGCCGCCGTTCAAGACGAGCTTCGGCTACGCCCTCCTCTTCGGCGGGGACGGCCGGCCGATGCACAAGAGCTGGGGCAACGCGATCGACTTCGACGAGGCGGCCGAGCGGATGGGCGTTGACGTCATGCGCTGGCTGTACGCGAACGCGCGACCCGAGGAGAACATCAACTTCGGCTGGCATGCGGCCGACGATGCGCGGCGCGAGCTGCTCGTCCTGTGGAACGTGTACGCGTTCTTCGTCACGTATGCCCGGCTCGCCGGCTGGCAGCCGCCGGCCGACGGATCCGGATCGGGCCGCGGCACGGTCCTCGATCGCTGGATCCGCTCGCGAGCGGCCGCCACCGCGCGGACCGTCGCCGAGCGCCTGGCCGACACGGACGCGGTCGGCGCCAGCCGGGCGATCTCGACGTACGTCGACGACCTCTCCACGTGGTACCTCCGCCTCTCGCGCAAGCGATTCTCGCGGAACGCCGATCCCGTGGATTGCGCCGCCGCCTTCGCGACGCTCCATGGAGCGCTCCTGGCGCTGACCAGGTTCGCCGCGCCGATCCTGCCGTTCCTGACCGAATCGATGTACGGCAACCTCACGGCGGACGTCGCCGGCGCGCCGGATTCGGTGCATCTGTCGGGCTGGCCGGCGGACGAGCTCGCCGCGGACCGCGACGAGGCGCTCGAGCGGGCGATGGCGCTCGCGCGATCCGCGGTCGAGCTGGCGCGGACGCTCCGTGGCTCGGCCGGGATCCGCACCCGGCAACCGCTCGCGCGCTTGTGGCTGGCGCTTCCTGGAGGCGACCTCACCGATCGCGAGGCGCTCCTGACGCTCGTCCGGGACGAGGTGAATGTCCGGGTCGTCGAGTTGATCGGCGATGGATCCGAGCTTGTCGAGCGGCGCGTGAAGCCGCTCCTGCAGAAGATCGGAAAGAAGCTCGGCGCGGCGATCCCATCGATCATGGCCGCGGCTCGCGACAATGCGGTCGACTACCACGCCGACGGATCGGTGACCCTCGCCGGCGTGACCCTCGCTCCCGACGAGGTCGAGATCCTGGCCAGGCCCCGGCCGGGAACCGCGGTCGCCCACGACGAGGGCCTCGTCGTCGTCATCGATACCGAGCTGACCGACGACCTCCGCGCCGAGGGCGATGCCCGCGAGCTCCAGCGAGCGATCCAGGATCTCCGGAAGGAGGCCGGTCTCGCGCTGGACGATCGGATCGAGCTGTGGGTCGACGGCCTCGCGGAGCCGGTCGCCGACCACCTCGATGCCGTCTCCGCGGAGACGCTCGCCGACGCGGTCCATCGGGAGCCCGCGCCGACGGGCGACGGGGTCACCTCCGGAACCGTCGAGCTCGGGGCAGGCCCGGTCCGGATGGCAGTCCGCCGGGTCGGTGGGGGAGCGTCGTGACCGACGACAGCCGGCCCGCACCCGGCGGCCATACGCTGCCGGCCTCTGTGCCCGTGGCGCCGCGATCCGGAAGGCACTGGTCCCTCTTCGCGGCGCTTGCGCTCACGATCGTGGTCGTCGATCAGCTGGCGAAGCTCGTCGTGACGAGCGCGCTGGACCCGGGCCAGTCGGTCGACGTGGTCGGGAACGTCATCCGCATCGTGTTCGGCCAGAACACCGGCGCTCTGTTCGGCCTGTTCAAGGACAACGCGGTCATGTTCGGGGTCGTGTCGATCGTCGTCGTCGGCCTGATCGTCGCGTACCACGCTCGCGCGGCGCCCAGCCTCTACCTGACGTTGACCCTCGGATGCCTGCTCGGTGGGGCGATCGGCAACATGATCGACCGTCTGCGCCTCGGCTACGTCGTCGACTTCGTCGATGCCGGTATCGGTTCGACGCGGTTCTACACGTTCAACGTCGCCGATAGCGCGATCTCGATCGCCATCCTCCTGCTGTTCGTGGCGGCGATCCGCCCGTCCCTCATCGATGCCGCCGCGCGGACCGCTGGATCGCCGGCGCCTGAGATCACCACGCCGTCCCCGCCGCGGACCGCCGATGACGACTGGGGGGACGGCCTCGAGCCCGACGACCGTCCACCCGTCGGCGACCGATTGCGATGACCTCGCCCGGCGTCCACGCCTTCCAGGTCCCACCCGACGCCGCCGCTCAACGGGTCGATCGCTACGTCGCCGACGTGACCGGGCTGTCGCGGAGCCACGTCCAGAAGCTGATCACGGCCGGCAACCTGACCGCGGACGGCGTGGCTCTCAAGGCCAACGCGGTCATCGGCCCCGGCGCCGAGCTCCAGCTGGTCGTGCCCGAGCCCACGCCGCTCGATCTCGCGCCCGAGCCCGACATCCCCGTGCGCGTCGTCTACGAGGACGCCGACCTCCTGATCATCGACAAGGCGGCGGGCCTCGTCGTCCATCCGTCGCCCGGTCACAGCGGCGGAACGCTCGTGAACGCCCTTCTCGGCCTCGAGGGTGGCGGTGCGTTCGGGGGGATCGCCGGGGTCCAGCGGCCGGGAATCGTCCATCGCCTCGACCGCGACACGAGCGGGTTGCTGATGGTCGCCCGGACCGATGCCGCGCAGCACTCGCTGATGGCCCAGCTCAAGGCGCGGCGGGTGAAGAAGACCTACCTCGCCCTGGTCCTCGGCGAGGTGTCGGCCGAGGTCGGACGGATCGAGGCGCCGATCGGGCGCGACGCGAAGCACCGGACGAAGATGGCGGTGGTCCCCGACGGGCGAGCGTCGACCACGGGCTACCGCGTCCGCGAGCGGTTCCGCGGCTGGACCCTGCTCGAGCTCGATCTCGTCACCGGCCGAACCCATCAGATCCGGGTCCACCTCGAGGCGATTGGCCACCCGGTCGCGGGCGACACGGTCTACGGGACCGGCACGTCGCGGAAGGGCCCGCGGGTGACCGGGGACGCCGCGCCCCTCGAACGCCTGTTCCTCCACGCCTGGCGTCTTCAGCTGACCTCGCCGAGCTCGGGCGAGCTCATCCGGGCGGTGGCGCCGCTCCCAGCCGAGCTCGAGGCCGTCCTCGTGGCGATGCGCGACGACGGGGTGGCGGCGCTCTCGGGACCGGAGGGGAGGCGATGAGCGACGACGTCCCGGTCGACGAGGTGATCGCGGCCGCGCCACCGCGGGAACCCGCGCCGCCCGGTCAGCCCTCGACGCCGCCCGACGTCCGTGTCTCCGACGACCCGGGTCGACCGGACTACACGATCGACGGCGCTCCCGGCGCGATGCTCATCATCATCTCGGGTCCGTCCGGCGTCGGGAAGGACACGATCATCGACGAGCTCCGCCGCCACGAGCGCGAGCGTGGCCTCGAGGACCGTCGCCACTACGTGGTCACCGTCACGACTCGGGCGCCGCGGAACGGCGAGGTCGACGGCGTCGACTACCACTTCGTCAGCCGCGAGGAGTTCCTCCGGATCCGCGAGCGCCGCGGCTTCCTCGAAGCCAACGAGGTCCACGGCAACTGGTACGGCTCGCCGCGCGATCAGGTCCGGGCGGCGCTCGCCGTCGGCAAGGACGTCATGCTCAAGATCGACGTCCAGGGCGCCCAGGTCGTGAAGGAGCAGGTCAGCCAGGCGCTGCTGATCTTCGTGATCCCGCCGTCGATGGAGGCGCTCTTCCAACGGCTGCGCGCCCGGGCGACCGAGACGGCGGACGAGCTCGAGCTCCGCCAGCGCAACGCGGCCCTCGAGATCGCCCGCCAGAACGACTACGACAAGATCGTGACCAACGAGACGGGCCAGGTCGAGCAGACCGCGGCGAAGATCAACAGGATCATCGCCAAGGAGCATCGTCGCCACCCGACCCGCCGCGTCCGGGTCTGAGGCAAGCAACCGCGGATCGTCGTCCGCCCGGATCGCGCACCAGCCGAGGAGCCCCGTGACCGATCAGCCCATCCTCGAGCTGGAGACCGATCCTCCGGACCGCGCGCTCGACGGGACCGTTCGCCACGTCGAGGTCGCGATCGACGCCGCGGGTGGTGGTGGCTCGCGCCGCTACACCTACGCGGTTCCGCCGGCGCTCGCCGACCTCGAGGCCGGCGAGGCGATCCTCGTCGAGTTCGGGCGACGCCAGGCGCTCGGCGTCATCCTCGGCGACGCACCGCCGCCCGAGGGGATCGTCGCCAAGCCGGTGGCCGGTCGCGTCCGGGCCGACGGGCCGCTCCTGCCGCCCCTCGCCCTCGCCCTTGCCGGGTGGATCGCGGATCACTACCTCGCGCCGCCGGCCCTCGTCCTCCGGGCCATGCTGCCGCCGGGCCTGCTCGAACGCCTCGAGCTGCTGGCGGAACGAACGGCGGCGGCGCCGCGGCCCGGGCTGGCGGCGGCCGAACGCGATCTCCTCGACCAGCTGGAGCGCGGGCCCCGCCCGATCCGCGACCTGGTGGCCGCCGAGGGCCGGCCCGCGCTCGTCCGGCGATTGCGGGCACTTGCCGACGAGGGCCTCGTGACGCTCGACTGGACGCTCCTCGCGGCGGGGGCCGGACCGCGCTACGAGCGATGGATCCGGTTGACCGCCGCGGGGCGCGACATCGCGCTCGCGCTGAGCGCCGGCGAACGGCCGGCGGGTCGAGCCCTCGGACCGCGGCAGGCGGCCGCCCTCGCCGAGCTCCTGGCCGCGCACCGTGAGTCAGCGATCGGGGCCGCCGCCGGCGGGAACGCGATCGGCGGCGCCGCGCTTCACGCAACGACGTCCAACAAGACCGCGAGCCCTGAGGGCCGCGCGGCCACTCCAGACCCCGGGCTCCCCGGCGCCCCGCTCGGCGACCACCACGGAACCGGCGCGATCGCGGGTCTCGCCCGGCGCGGCCTGGTCGAGGTCGAGATCCGGGAGCGGCCGCGGCGCCCGCTGGCCAAGCGCCCGGTCGGTGTCCGCGGCAGCCGCCCGCTGGGCGCCGACCTCACGCCGCCCCAGGCGGAAGCGGTTGCCACCGCTCGCGCCGCGATCGTGGCCGGCGACTCGACCCCGCTCCTGCTCGACGGCGTGACCGGCGGAGGCAAGACCGCGATCTACGTCGAGGCGATCGTCGCATCACTGGAGCGCGGCCGGCCGGCCCTGGTCCTCGTCCCCGAGATCGCCCTCGCGATGCCCTTGGTCGACCGCCTCCGGTCGGACCTCGCGGTCCGGGTCGCCGTCCTCCACTCCGGCCTCGGGGACGGCGAGCGGGCCGACGAGTGGCGGCGGATTCGCGCCGGCGACGTCGACATCGTCGTCGGGACGCGACTGGCTATCTTCGCGCCGCTCGCGGACGTCGGTCTGATCGTCGTCGACGAGGAACACGACGCCGCGTACAAGAGCGACCGGACGCCCCGGATCCAGGCCCGTGATGTTGCGCTGCGACTCGCCGAGCTGTCTGGCGCGGCTCTCGTCCTCGGCAGCGCCACGCCGGCCGTCGAGAGCGTCGGACGGGCTCGTGACGGCCTCTACCGGCGCGTCGCCCTCCCGTCCCGCCCGACTGGCGCGCGGCCCGTCGTCGAGGTGGTCGACCTGCGTGAGGAGCTTCGCGCCGGCAACCGCGGCCTGCTCTCGGGGCGCCTCGTCGAGGCGATCGAGGCCCTCGACCGGCCCGCGGGCGACCAGGCGATCCTGACGATCAATCGGCGGGGGACCGCGTCGGTCGTGCTCTGCCGCGATTGCGGCCATGTCCAGACCTGTCCCGAGTGCGAGCGACCCCTCGTCTACCACCAGGCGGGGACGACCCTCCGGTGTCACCATTGCGGCCGCGCCACGCCGCTTGCCACGCGCTGCCCGAACTGCCACTCGCCGCGGATCCGCTATCTCGGCGGCGGAACACAGCGTGTCGAGGAGGAAGTTCGGCGACGGTTCCCGGATCTGCGCGTCGGCCGGCTCGACCGTGACGTGGTCGAGCGACGCGGGGCAGCCGAACGGGTGGTCGATGCCTTCGCGACGGGCCGGCTGGACATCCTCGTCGGGACGACCCTGGTCACGAAGGGCCTCGACATCCCGGCCGTGACCCTCGTCGGCGTCGTCTCGGCCGACGTCGCGCTGAACCTGCCCGACGAACGGGCCGCGGAGCGGACGTATCAGCTCCTCGCCCAGGCGGCGGGTCGGGCTGGGCGCGGTGATCGCCCGGGGCTCGCGATCATTCAGAGCTATCAGCCCGAACACGCCGCGATCCGGGCCGTCGCCGACGACGACAGCGCCGCGTTCTATGACAGCGAGCTCGCTCTCCGCCGCCGGTTCGGATCGCCGCCGTTCGGACGCCTCGTCAAGCTGACGGTCGGGATCGTCGATCGCGACGCGGCCGAGCGCGAGGCCGCGGCGATGGCCGAGCGGCTGCGCGACCGGGCCCTCGAGCGCGGCACGGACGTCACCGTCCTCGGTCCGGCGCCGGCGTACATCACGAGGCGGGCGGACCGCTGGCGCTGGAACGTCGTCCTCCGCGGCAACGATCCGGCGGCCCTGCTCGACGGTGGGCTGGAGCCGCCCTGGGCGGTCGACGTCGACCCCGAGACGCTCCTCTGAGCCGCCGGCCGTCTCGCGTCCGGCGATGATCCCATTGGTGAACCGCGCACAATGGCCCCCTCCGAGCCCGCAACCATGAGGTCTGCGATCCCTTCCTGGGTCACCCCAATCCCCTCGCTCGATCACACGCCGTCGCGGACCGGCGGGGACCTCGACGCGGTGTCGCTGGCCGTCCGCGACCTCGCCGCGTCGCGAACCCCCGCCCAGGTTGCCGACGCGCTCGCCCGTCACGCCACCGCGCTGAGTGGGTCGGCGGGCGCGATCGTCTACCTCGGTCGGGACGGAGGCGACGGATACGCAGCCCTCGGTCGCCACGGCGCGGTCGACCCGACCGCTCCCGACCGGTTGCCGGCTGGGCCCACAGACGACGCCCCGGAAGCGTCGCCGCACGAAGAATCGCCAGACGTCGATTGTGCGATCAGGTCGGGTTCGACGACGTTCGGGGTCCTGCGGCTGGCCGGGGGATCGGGCGGGACCCGACCGCAGACCGGCCCGCTGGTCGGGGTACTGGTGCAGCTCGCCGCCGACGCCCTCGAGCGGGGCCGGCTCCAGACGCTGCGCCGGGTCGCCGACGTCGAAGCCACGGGCGCGATCGGTCGCGTCGCGATCCTCGGCCGGCTGGCCACCCAGCTGGTCGGGGGGACGAGCGTCGAGGACGTCGCCCGGACGCTGGTGGATCTCGCCATCGACGATCTGTCCGCGGGCTTCGCCCTGCTCCATGTGCCGGACCCGGGGTCTGCCGCGTTCGTCCTGGTGCACGCCCGCGGCTACCCGGCCGGGCTCCTGGCCGGCGAGCAGACCATTCCCCCGGCCGCGGCCCTGCCCGTGACTCGCGCCGCGCTGGGCCGTGCGCTCGTCGACGTCGTCGGCGAGGACGGCTGGCGATCGGCCTTCCCGACCGCATCGAACGTTCCGGCGATCACGGGCGTCCGCGCGATCACGGCGATCCCGATGGAAGTCGGCGGCGGGCTTCGGGGCGTCCTCACGATCGGCTGGCGCACCACGGCCGATCGGGCGCGCGCCGACAACGACCTGCTCGCGACCGCGTCCGCGCAGGGTGCCCAGGCCCTCGAGCGCGCGCTCCTCCATGCCCACGACGAGGACGCCCGACGGTTCCAGGAGGCGTTCATCGGCGTCGTCTCGCACGAGCTCCGCACCCCGATCACGACGATCGTGGCCGGGTCGCGCCTCCTGCGCCGACGGTTGACGGGCGACCCGCAGGCGGCCGAGCTCAGCGATGACATCGAGGTCGAAGCCGACCGGCTGTCGCGCATCGTCGACGACCTCCTCGTGCTCAGCCGCCTCGAGCGACGCCATCTCACGGTCGGCGACGAGCCGGTTCATCTCGATCACCTGCTGACGCGAATCGTCCGCTCCGAATCGGCCCGTTGGCCGGAGCACCGAATCGTCGTCTCGCCCTCGACCGGCAGCCACGTCGTCATCGGCGACGAGACCTACGTCGAGCAGGTGCTCCGGAACCTGGTCTCGAACGCCGCCAAGTACTCGCCGATCGGCTCGGCGGTCGAGATCGCGATCGACGACGCGCCCGATGGCGTCGTCCACGTCCGCGTCCTCGACGAGGGTCCCGGAGTCGCGCTCGCCGAAGTCGACGACCTGTTCTCCCTGTTCTACCGCTCGCCCTCGACAGCGGCGACGGCGGCCGGCGCCGGCATCGGGCTCTTCGTCTCGAAACGCCTCGTCGCCGAGATGGGCGGGCGGATGTGGGCGGAGCCGCGGGCCGGTGGAGGCAGCGAGTTCGGGTTCTCGCTCGGCTGCTACCCGATCGACGAGAACGAGCTGGACGGAGCGGTCCCCGGGAAGGAGCCCGGCGACGACGGAGGCGCCGCAACGGCGAGCCGCTAGCCCCTCCGGTCGACCAACGGGGAAGCGCTGCCGAGCGATCAGGGCGACAATGGGGACGCATCGGAGAACGGAGGACGACATGGACGAGACGACCAAGGAATCGACCGGATCGAACGGTCACGAGCCGTCCGCGACCGCGGGACCGACCGCCGGCGGCGCTGACGAGACGTTTGGCTGGACCGCTCCCGACGATGAAGCGGCGTCGACCGGAAGTGACGCACGAGCGACCGCCGAGCGGATGCTCGGCCAGCTTCAGTCCATGATCGACAACGTCGCGACGCAGGCCGCGCCCGTCGTTCGCCAGATCGGGGCGAAGGCGGCCGAGCTGGCCGCCGTCGCGGCAGATCGCGCCGGCCCCCTCGTTCATCGGGCAGCGGACGCGACCGCCGATGCGAGTGGGCGACTCGCCGAGCGCTCCCGGACCTGGGCGGCCGACCTTCGCAGCCGGGACGGCGACACGGCGGCCGCGGGTGACGCGGATGCGGCGAGCAGCGCGAGCGCCGCGATCGACGGCGCCAACGATGCCTCCGAGGAAGCCGCCCGGGACCAGCCGGCTGAAGGCGAACGCACCTGACCGAGACCACCATCGGGGGCGCGCCGGCAGCGCGTCAGCGGTTCACCCGACGACATCCGGCTCGGTTGACGGGCGGGCGGAAGGCCGGCCGAGCCCGGCTATACTGCCGGCCATGAGCGTCCGACCGATCGTCCTCCTCGGCGACCCGCGGCTCCGGCTGAAGGGCCTGCCCGTCGAGACCTTCGGCAGGTTCCTGCACGGGCTGCTCGACGACATGACCGATACGATGCGCCACGCGCCGGGCGTCGGGCTGGCCGCTCCCCAGGTCGGCGAGGCGCTCCAGGCGTGCGTGATCGAGGTTCGCGACACACTCTACGAGCTCGTGAACCCGCGGATCGTTCGCGCCGCCGGCGACGATCGCGACCTCGAGGGTTGCCTCTCGCTTCCGGGCTACTACGCGTACGTGACGCGCAGCGAGAAGGTCTGGGTGGTGGCCCAGAACCGGAAGGGCAAGAAGATCAAGGTTGCCGGCTCGGGGCTGCTCGGGCGCGCCCTCCAGCACGAGCTGGACCATCTCGAGGGCAAGCTCTTCATCGATTACCTCGACTCGATGGACGAGCTCATCCCGGTCGGCTCGGACGACGACGACGAGAGCGACGACGAGGAGCACCCGACGCATACCCGGGAGGCCGCAAGGGCCCTGGCGTGATCGACCGCTCGACGGCCGACGGCGCGCCGGAACGGGACGCCGATTCGCGGCCGATCGAGCCGCCGGATCGGGAGGCAGCCGCGGCCGAACCGACAGCGACAAATTCAGACGCGCCCGATCGCGTCCGGACCGTATTCCTCGGCAGTGGACGGTTCGCTCAGCCAATCCTCGGGCGGCTCGCCGCCCACCCGTCGATCGACGTCGTCGCGGTCGTCACCGCGCCGCCGCGACCGGTCGGCCGTCGCCAGATCGAGACGGCGACACCCGTCGAGACGACCGCCCGCGAGCTCGACCTCGAGGTGCTCGGGCCGACCCGGCTGCGCAGGCCGGCGGCGCTCGCCGACATTCTCGGACTGGAGCCGGACCTCGTGGTCCTCGCCGATTACGGGCAGCTCGTCCCGGCCGAGCTGCTCGAGCTGCAGCATGGCGCGCTGAATCTCCACCCGTCGCTGCTGCCGCGGCACCGCGGGGCCACCCCGATTCCAGCGGCGATCCTCGCCGGCGATCGCGAGACCGGGGTCAGCCTGATGCGGATGGACGCCGGTCTCGACACCGGGCCGCTCATCGCGGTCGAACACGTGTCGCTCGCCGGCGACGAAACCTCGCCGGCGCTCGAGGCGCGGTTGGCGATCATTGCCGCGGGCCTCCTCGCCCGTTGGCTCGATCCCTGGCTGGCCGGGGAGATCGAGCCGGAGCCCCAGACAACCGACGGGGCCACCCTGACCCGCCCCCTCCGGAGGGTCGACGGGATCCTCGACCCCGACCAGCCGGCCGAGCTTCTCGAGCGCCAGGTGCGGGCCCACTTGCCGTGGCCGGGGAGCTACGTCGACATCGACGGGGATCGCCTCGTCGTGCTCGCCGCGTCGGTGACGGCGTCCGATGCCGACGACGAGCCGGGCCGGTTCGTTCCGGACCACCACGGCCTGGCTCTCGCCACGCGGGATGGGCGCCTCCTCCTCGACGAGGTCCAGCCCGCCGGCGGCCGGCCGATGAGCGGAGAGGCGTTCCTGCGTGGTCGACCGTCGGTTCTCGGGCGGGCCGTCCGCAGCTCTCCCGGTGGCGCCGCTGATCGGCAGGGAGCCCTGGCAGAGGTATCACCGGGCGACCGGTCGGTCGAGCCCGCGTAGACTCGATCCGTGCCCACGATCCCGATCGCACCGGAGCCCTCGGCGCCCGTCCGCGATCCCCGCCCCGGGCTGTCGGGGCTCGGGCCGGACGAGCTCGTTACGTGGTTCGCCGAGCGCGGCGAGCCTGCGTACCGGGCCCGCCAGGTCGGTGATGCCGTGTGGGGCCGCGCGGCGACGTCGGTTGACGACATCCGGACGCTGCCCGCCGGACTCGGCGACGCGGTCGAGGACGCGTTCCGCTTCGACACGGTCGGCGACACGGAGCTTCGCGTGACCGACGGCGGCCTGACCGAGAAGGGCCTCCACCGCCTCTCGGATGGAACCCTCATCGAGTCGGTCCTGATGCACTACCCGGCCCGCGGCGCCCAACGCGAGCGCCACACGCTTTGCATCTCGAGCCAGGGCGGCTGCGCGGTCGGTTGCCCGTTCTGCGCGACCGGCGAGCTCGGGTTCGGGCGGGACCTCGAAGCCGCCGAGATCGTCGACCAGGTCCGCCACGCGGCTCGCCGGCTGGCGGTCGACGGCAAGCGGCTGACGAACGTCGTGTTCATGGGTATGGGCGAGCCGCTCCTCAATCTCGATCGGGTCCTCGCCGCCGTGGATGCGCTCAACGATCCCCGCCGGTTCGGGCTCGGGGCCCGGCACATCACCGTCTCGACGTCCGGCGTCGTGCCGGGCATCCGGCGGCTGACGGCGCTCGGGCCGCAGTTCACGCTGGCCGTGTCGCTCCACGCCGCTCGCGATCCGCTCCGCGACGTGCTCGTTCCGCTGAACCGCCGCTGGCCGGTGGCCGAGGTCGTCGCGGCCGCCCGCGAGCACGCCGCCGCCACGGGCCGCCGGGTCACCTACGAGGCGACGATGATCGGCGGCATCAACGACACCGAGGCCGACGCCCACGCGATGGCCGACCTCCTCCGCGGCGACCACGCCCACGTCAACCTGATCCCGATGAATCCGGTCGCCCACACGCCGTGGAGCGCATCGCCGGACGCGGTCATCGAGCGCTTCGCGGCGATCCTTTCGGAGGCGGGCGTGACCGCGACGATCCGCCGCAACCGCGGCCAGGAGATCGGCGCGGCCTGCGGCCAGCTCGCCGCAGAGCGAGCCGGGGAGCCGCCGCCGGCCGTCGTCGCGCGGCGGCGAGTCCGACTCGTCGACGAGAGCGCCCATGCCCTCCGCGGCGAGCGCAGCGATCAAGGGATTCCCCAGGGCGTGGTTGCCGCCACGACCGGGTGGGCGGGGGATCCCTGATGGCCGGCGGGCGCGCCCGGGTGGCCGTCAGCATCCTCGACGCCGACCACTCGAACATGGCGTACGCGATCCGTCGTGCCGAACGGGAAGGGGCCGATCGCTTTCACATCGACGTCATGGACGGCCATTTCGTTCCGAACCTGACGTTCGGACCGAAGATGATCAAGGGCCTCCGGCCCCGGACGAGGCTGCCCCTCGATGCCCACCTGATGATCAGTGACCCTCTCCAGTACGTCGACGAGTTCCTCGATGCCGGCTGCGATTCGGTGACGATCCACGTCGAGGTCGAATCCGCTCAGATCGAGCCGACGCTGCGCAAGATCCGGGCTGCCGGGCGGGCGCCCGGTCTGTCGGTCAAGCCCAAGACGCCGCTGACGGCCCTCGAGCCGTACCGCGGCCTCTTCGACATCGTCCTCGTGATGACCGTCGAGCCGGGGTTCGGCGGGCAGTCGTTCATGAAGGACGTCGCGGCCGAGAAGCTCCTCGCCGCCCGCGAATACCTGGCTCACTCGCCGGTCGCGGGCGAGGTCCAGGTCGACGGCGGCGTCAATCGCGAATCGGCCGAGTTCGTCGGCGGACTCGGCGTCGACATCCTCGTCGTCGGCTCGGTGCTCTGGATGAAGGGCCGCAACATGGGCCGCGAGATCCGCCTCGTCCGGGCACTCGCCGACGAGGGCTACCAGTACCGCCTGAACGATGGCAAGCCGCCGATCCCCCGCGACGCGATGGTCATGTTCACCCAGCTCCCGAAACACCTCGCCTGGAAGTTCATGGCCGAGATCGAGAAGGGCGGGATCCCCGTGATCCCGCTGCGTGGCACGGGCCGGTTCAATCCGGACGGCGTGCGCGACTACGACCTCCTCGTGCCCGCGTCCGTCCAGGCGCTCACGATCGAGCGTCATGCCGTCGAGCGCGAGCGCTACGCGGCCGAGGCCGAGCGATGGCGGGAGGCGTACATCGCCGAGTTCGGGATCAAGCCACCAGAGACGCAGCGCCCGCTGCCCGACCGTGGGCGCACGGCAGGCACGCGGACGGCGCACGGTGAGCCGGCGACCGGAGGGGCGTCGAGCAGTCCCGCCAAGCCCTCGAACGCGTGAGGGCGCTGCTCCAGCGGACGACCGGCGCGCGGGTGCGCGTCGAGGACGAGGTTGTCGGGGCGATCGGTCCCGGGCTGGTCGTGCTGCTGGGCGTCGGACCCGACGACGACGAAGCCGTCGCCGATGCCCTGGCCCGCAGGGTGACAGAGCTCCGAATCTTCGACGACGCGGCCGGCCGGACGAACCTTTCGCTGACCGAGGTCGGCGGGGAGGCGCTGGTCGTCAGCCAGTTCACGCTCTACGCCGACACCCGCCGCGGCCGCCGACCCGGGTTCACCGGAGCCGCCCCGCCGGAGCTGGCCGAGCGTCTCTACCTCCGGTTCGCCGAGGCGCTGCGGGCCGGTGGCGTGTCGGTCGCGACCGGCCGGTTCGGCGCGGTGATGGCAGTCGAGCTGGTCAACGACGGCCCGTTCACGATCTGGCTCGACACAGCGGAACGCTGACCGCCGTCACCGCCGGTCGCACCGCGATCGCGGGCCGCGGTTCGTCTTGTCGTTGGCCAAATTCCCGCCGGTGGAGCGTTGGGCTCGTTCTGCTGGTTCATCCTCGACGGAATTGATCGCCAGTTAGCCCTCAGCGGCAAACTGAGGATGAAATCGGGCTCGAATTCGGACCCTACGCTCTGTCCACGGGAATATGGCCTTGTCCTCAGCCACTCCCCGGTGATGGTTCCGAGCAATCGGCAGGCGTCGGGTTGGCGGCGCAGACCGTCCAGCGGGCCCGGATACACGAGCGCCCGGCGCGGGGCCGGGCGTCGGAGCGTGGTCGGCGCCTTGTCGCGCCCGGGCTACTTGGCGGCCTTCAGCGAGGTCCGCCGGCAGCGGGTGCAGACGAGCGACTTGGTCTCGTTGCCGCTGGCGTCACGGGTCGTGAACGGCTGGAGGTTGGGCTGGTAGCGACGGTGGGCTCGAACGCGGTTCATGCCCGACGATTGCGGGTTGAAGCCGCCCATCGAGACCTTGCCGCAGATCGCACAGGAGCGGGCCATGGTGTCCTCGAGTTCGGTCGGGTGGTGAGTTCGCATGCAGGCCCGAACGTGGGCGCGCGGGCATCCCGGGCCGGCGGGCGCGGGAGGGGCGGTATGATAGCACCCGCGTCGCGCCCCTTGCCACAGGCCCGGCGGATCCAGCCTTGAGGGAGGATGCCCGCGGCGTGCCCACCGATCCGACGACCCCGACCCCCGGTCGTTCGCTTGTCAGCCGGCGAGCGATCGTCGACGTGGTCCGCACCGCGACGCTCGGATCGTACGGCGTGATCGGCTTCGCCGGCGGTCCCATCGGCCGGATCGCCGAACGCCTCGGGCTGGCCCCGCAGGGGATCGATGTCCGGCTCGCGGGCGGCCTCGCCATCGACCTCGATCTCCTCGTCGCCCACAACCTGCCCATCGCCGAGGTGGCCCGACAGGTCGACTCAGCGGTGCGATACGCCGTCCGTCGCGCGCTTGGTCGCGAGATCGACCGGCTGACGATCCACGTCGGCGGGCTCCGCGTCGCGCCGTACGACGTCCAGCTCGTGCTCGGCGGGCGGCCGCGTGATCCGCACGAGGTCACCACGGACGATCTTGCGGCCAGCGGGACCGACGTCGCCTGATGGTCCGCCAGCACTGCACCGGGGCCGGGTTCCTGGACGCGATCCGGAGCGCGGTCGCGAACCTCGAGCGGCATGTCGACGAGATCAACGCTCTCAACGTCTTCCCGGTCCCGGACGGCGATACCGGCACGAACATGCTGGCGACGGTCCGGGCCGCGCTGGACGACGCAGAAGGCGTTGGCCGCGACGCCCCTGCGGAGCGCATCGCAGCCGCCGTCAGCCACGGAGCGTTGATGGGCGCCCGCGGCAACTCGGGGGTGATCACGAGCCAGATCCTGCGGGGTGTTGCGGAAGGCCTGGCGGGACGGCGGCGCTTCAACGGCCTCGACCTGGCGAACGCGTTGGCCCTCGGTACGAAGACGGCATACGGCGCGGTCGGGAAGCCCGTCGAGGGCACGATCCTGACGGTGATCCGCGAATCGTCGGCCGCCGCGGTCGCGGCGTCCGAGCGCGACGATGCGATGGAGTCGGTCCTTGCGGCCCTCGTCGCGGCGGCCGAGAAGTCCGTCGCCCGGACTCCGTCCCTCCTCCCGATCCTGCGAGAGGCGGGTGTCGTCGACTCGGGCGGGCAGGGCCTCCTCCGCCTGTTCGAGGGGGCGCTCCTGAGCGTCCAGGGGAGGCCGGTGCAGGCGGCTTCCGCAGCCGGCGCGGGGTTGCCCCATGGCGAGGAACGAGCCGTCGTCGCGCCATCGTTCCGGTCCGGCGTGGCCGCGCTCGAGCACGACGCCTTCGGCTACGAGACCGTGTTCATACTGACCGCGGCAAGCGGGGAGACCCTCGACGTCCGGGCGATCCAGGATCGGCTCGAGGCGCTCGGCAACTCCGTCCTCGTTGGCGGCGACACGCGGATGGTCAAGGTCCACGTTCACAACGAGCGGCCCGACGAGGTCATCGCCTACGGGCTGTCGCTCGGGACATTGACCCGGATCACGGTCGAGAACCTCGACACGATGGCCGACGACGTCCGCGAGGCACGGGCATCGGAGTTCGTGGCGGAGGGTCGCGCGCAGCCGGGCGCCCCTTCGGGTGCCGCCGCCGATACCGGCGCCAAGACCGGCGCCACGTCGGAAGCACGGTCCGAGGGAGAGACGGCGCCATCTGGCCGTGGCGGCGTCGGGACCGCCGCGCCGGCCGCCGCGATGGACCGCGAGACCCTCGCGGCCGTCGAGGTCGGCGAGCCATCGGCCAACGGGGCCCACGGACCGCACTCGGTCGAGATCGATGCGACCCTCGGACCGGCCCTCGTCGCGGTCGTCGCGGGCGAGGGCCTCGAGAAGCTGTTTCGTTCCTACGGCGTCGAGCACATCGTCAGGGGCGGCCAGACGGCCAACCCGAGCACCGGTGAGCTCCTCCGCATCGCGCGACTGGCGAAGTCGCGCGAGGTCCTCCTGCTCCCGAACAACCCGAATGTCCGGCTCGCCGCGGAGCAGGCCGCGCAGATCTGCGAGGAGCGTCGCCTGGTCGTCGTCCCGACCCGCAACGCGGCCGAAGGGATCGCGGCGGTTCTCGCTTACCGGCCGACCGTCGACGCCGCCACGAACGCCGGTCCGATGACGGCCGCCGGTCGCGGCCTGGCGACGCTTCAGGTGACCGAGGCGGTCCGCGACGCGAGGATCGGCGGCAAGAAGGTCAAGAAGGGCCAGACGATCGCGCTCGATCCGGACGACGGCCTGGTCGCGGTCGACAGCGATCGTGAGCGGGCCGTGCTCAAGGCCGTCGATACGTTCGCGGCCGGAACGGAGCTGATCACGCTGTACTACGGTGCCGACGCGGACCTGGCGGACGCCGAGGCGATCGGTCGCAAGATCGGAGAGCGCCTCGGCGCGGAGTGGGAGGTCGTCCCTGGCGGACAGCCGCACTATCGCTACCTGATCTCGGCCGAGTAGGGGAGTGGCCGGGACCCGGGACGGATTCCGCTCGGCACCGGGCGGACCAAGGAAGGCGAAGGCAGCGACGCTGCCGCCACCGCCCACCGACCCGGCGGAGCTGCTCGACACGATGCTCAACCGCTCCGGCCTGGGCGCGGCCAACCTCCTCCAGCGAGCCGGTCGGCGCCTCGGATTCCTGACGGTCCGCGAGCTCCTGTTCCACCTCCCGCGACGCTACGACGACCTGCGCGAGATGCGCAAGCTCGGCGACCTCCGCTTCCTCGAGGACGGAACGGTCGTCAGCGCCCGGGTCCGGGTCGTCGACGTTCGTGTCGAGCCGTCGTTCCGGCGCCGGATCCAGCGCACGATCGCCGAGTTCGAGGACGAGACCGGATCGATCGAGGCCACATGGTTCGGCCGGCGGTTCATCGAACGGCGGCTGTTCCCGGGCGCCGACATCATCGTGTCGGGCAAGCTGAAGCACTTCGGCCGGAAGCTGACCCTCGACAACCCCGACTTCCAGCCGGTCGGGGCCGAGGGCGAGATGCTCCACGTTGGGCGAATCGTGCCGATCTACCGCCTGACCGCGGGGCTCACGGCCGCCCGCCTGCGGATCGCGATCCGCGAGGCCCTCGACCGCGCCGGCATCCACTACGCCGAGTACCTGCCGGCGCCGATCCTCGCCGAGCAGCGCCTCGAGGGCATCGCCCGCTCCCTCGAGGACGCCCACTACCCTTCGACATTCGAAGGCCGCGACGCCGCGCTCCGGCGCCTGGCGTTCGACGAGCTCCTCGCCCTCCAGCTGGGCATGGTCGGGCGGCGCCGTCAGCGCGGTCGCGACGCGGCGCGGGCGATCGCGATCGACGCCGGCGTCGATGCCGCCCTTCGCGACTCGTTGACCGCGTCGCTCGGTCGGAAGCTCGATCGCAACGTGGCCCTGACGGTCGACCAGGATCGGGCGATCGCGGCGATCCGCGATGACCTCGCTCGCGAGACGCCGATGCTGCGCCTCCTCCAAGGCGACGTCGGGAGCGGCAAGACCGCGGTCGCGGCGTGGGCGCTGGCGGCGGCGGCGCGGAGCGGGCTCCAGGGTGCACTCCTCGCCCCGACCGACCTCCTCGCCCGCCAGCACCACGCGACCCTCGCGAACCTCCTCGAGGACGCGGCTGTACCGGTTGAGCTGCTGACGGGGTCGCAGACGGCGAGCCAGGCCCGCACGACCCTCGAGCTCGTGAAATCCGGCCAGGCGCCGATCGTCGTCGGGACCCACGCCTTGATCCAGGACCGTGTCGAGTTCGCCGCGCTCGGCGTCGTCGTCATCGACGAGCAGCATCGCTTCGGGGTCGAGCAGCGGGGCCAGCTCGAGGCCAAGGCCGGCGGCCACGCCCCGCACGTCCTCCTGATGACTGCGACGCCGATCCCCCGGACGCTCGGCCAGGTCCTGTATGCAGACCTGGACGTGTCGGACCTGCGGACGCCGCCCGAAGGCAGGCTCGTGATCAAGACCGGGATCAAGCACCCGGACAACCTCGGCTCGACGTGGGACAAGGTGCGCAGCGAGGCCGCCGACGGCCATCGCACGTTTGTCGTCGTGCCCCTGATCGATGAGGCCGAGCCCGCCGCCGACGACGCCGCCGAGCCGACGATCTTCGACACGTCGGCACCGGCCGCCGAGGCCGAGTCGGTCCGCCTTCGGGGGCTCCTCGCCCCGCTCCGCGTGGGGATGGTCCACGGCCGGATGAAGCCCGTCGACCGGGACGCCGAGATGACGCGGTTCCGCGACGGCGAGCTCGACGTCCTCGTCGGCACGACGGTGATCGAGGTCGGGGTCGACGTCGCCGAGGCGACGATGATGGTGATCGAAGGGGCCGACCGGTTCGGCCTCGCCCAGCTCCACCAGCTCCGCGGTCGGGTCGGTCGGGGGACCGCCGAGAGCTTCTGCGTTCTCGTCTCCGACTCGACGGACGAGACCGCTCGGGCCCGCCTGAAAGCCGTCGTCGAGACCCGCGACGGCTTCGAGCTTGCCGAGAAGGACTTCGAGCTCCGCCGCGAGGGCGATGTCCTGGGTCTCGTGCAGAGCGGGCTTCCGCGGCTGCGGGTCGCGTCGCTCCAGAACCGCGACCACGTCGCTCTCGCGAAGCAGGCTCGCGATCGCGCCGAGGTGCTCCTCGACGACGCGGGTCGGCTCGGACCCGGCGCGGCACCGCTCCTTCGCGAGCTCGAGCGCGGCTGGCTGGCCCGGGTCTGGGCGGGCGAGCCGGCGAGCGGCGCCTGACGATGCCCGACGGCGGCCGGGTGATCGCGGGTTCGGCGAAGGGAATCCGGCTGCGGGCACCCGGGGCCGGGACCAGGCCGCTGGCGGATCGGGTCAAGCAGACGCTCTTCGCGATCCTCGAGCCGGACCTCGACGGCGCCCACGTCCTCGACCTGTTTGCCGGCAGCGGAGCCGGCGGGATCGAGGCCCTCTCGCGAGGTGCCGCCGGTGCCATCTTCGTCGAGAAGGACCAGGGCGCAGCCGCGGTCATCGACGCCAACCTGCAGGCGACCGGGCTCGCCGGCCCGGCTGCCGCCGTCATCCGCTGGGACGTCGTCCGCTGGCTGGCCGAGCCGAACGTCGACGCCGCGTTCGACCTCGTGCTCGTCGATCCGCCGTACGCCGAGACCGAGGTGCTCATGCGGGTGCTCGGGATCCTGGGGGCCGATCCCGCCCCCCTTGCCGACGGCGCCAGGGTCGTCGCCAAGCACTTCTGGCGCAATCGGCCGCCCGAGCAGATCGGTAGACTGGCGTTCGAGCGGAATCGGCGCTTCGGCGAGACCGCGCTGACGTTCTACCGCCGGACGGGCCATCGGCCGCCGGCCAGCGAGGAGGGCGGATGACGGTCGCGGTCTATCCCGGCTCGTTCGACCCGATCACCAACGGCCATCTCGACGTCATCGCCCGGGCGACGGCGACATTCGAGCGGGTCGTCATCGCCGTCCTCGCCAATCCGCGCAAGCAGCCGCTTCTCGCGACGGACGATCGCGTGGCCGTGATCCGCGAGGCCCTTGCCTCGTCAGCCACTGCGATCGCCACGGAACGCGTCGCGGTCGAGGCCTTCGACGGACTCACGGTCGATCTCTGTCACCGGCTCGGTGCCGCGTTCATCGTCCGCGGCCTGCGCGCCATCAGCGACTTCGAGACCGAGATGCTCCTCGCCCACAACAACCGCCGCCTCGCGCCGGACGTCGACACCGTCTTCTTCATGACATCGATCGAGCACAGCTACGTCGCATCATCGCTGGTGAAGGAGATCGCGACGTTCGGTGGCGACGTATCTGCCATGATCCCGCCGGCGGCGCTGGCGGCCCTCCGACGGACGATCGACGCCGGCTGAACCGATCAGGGGGTGGGATGGACGGACATGGGGCGGTCATCGAGACCCGTGGCCTCGTCAAGCGGTTTGCCGAAGCCAACGCCGTCGACGGGATCGACCTCAATGTCCCGGCCGGCGGCGTCTACGGGTTTCTCGGGCCCAATGGCGCCGGCAAGACGACGACGATCCGGATCCTCGTCGGGCTCCTGTGGCCGACGCGCGGTTCGTCCCGGATCTTCGGCGAGCCGATCTCGCCCGGGGCGCCCGTCCTCCAGCGGGTCGGGTCGCTGATCGAGCGGCCGGCCCTCTACCCGTACCTGTCGGCCGCCGAGAACGTCCGGGTCTTCGGGACCGCCCACGGTCTGGGCCCCGACATCCTCGCTCAGCGGGTCGGCGAATCACTGGACCGGGTCGGGCTGGCGTCGGTCGCCCGCCGCCGGGCCGGTGGATTCTCGACCGGCATGCGCCAGCGGCTCGCCCTCGCGATCGCCCTGCTGGGCCGGCCCGACCTCGTCATCCTTGATGAGCCGACGAACGGGCTCGATCCGAACGGCGTCGTCGACGTCCGCGAGCTGATCGCCCGCCTCGCGGCCGATGGGACGACGGTCTTTCTGTCGAGCCACGTCCTGCCCGAGGTCGAACAGCTGTGCGACCGGGTCGCGATCCTGCGGGAGGGCCGGATCGTCGCCGAGGGGCCGACCGGCGATCTCCTCGGGACCGGCGAGCGACTGTTCGTCTGTTTCGACACGCCGGCCGAGGCGGCCGCCGCGCAAGCCATCCTCGGGCCCGGAGCGTCGCTGACGGACGCGGGTCCATCGCATCCCGGTTTCGCGCTGCTCGTCGATGCCCCGCTCGCGGACGCGTCGCGGATCAACCGGACCCTGGGCGGGGCGGGCCTCTACCCGGCCGAGCTCACGCCCCGGCGCGAGTCGCTCGAGGCGGTGTTCCGCGAGCTGACCTCCGACCATCCCGATTCGCCCGCGTCGCTGGGGTCGTCCGGGCGGCTGACCGCACCCGCCGAACCCGCGATCGCCGACGGGGTCGCCCGATGACTGCCCTTCTCCGCGCAGACTGGCTCCGATTCCGTCGCCGCAAGGACTTCTGGATCATCGGAATCGGGGTTCTGGTCGTCGCGACGGTCGGGTTCCTCAACACCTACCACGGCGAGGTCACCGATCCATTGTGGCCGGATGCGGCGGCCGTCCGGGCCGAGGTCCTCGGCTTCGCGGATTTCGAAGGCATGACCCAGGCGGAGCAGGACGCGCAGATCGACCAGATGGTCGCCGACCAGCTCGCCCAGTACGACCAGCAACGAGTGGACTTCGAGGCGCAGCAGGCCATCGCTCTGCAGAAATACGACGTCGTCGAGAGCCCGTTCACCGTCCTCGGCTCCGGGATCGGCCCGACGCTCGCTCTCGTCCTTGCGGCCAGCCTGGCGGTCGGCGACGAGTTCCGGTTCGGGACGGTCCGGACATCGCTGCTCGCGGCGGGCAGCCGACGCCGATTTCTCGGTGCGCGGCTCGTCAGCCTGTTCGCCATGACGGTCGGGGTGTTCGGCGCGCTCGTCCTGCTCGGGACGATTCTCGCACTCGGCCTGCGCGTGGCCGGCGCTGAGGTCACCAGCCCGACGACGCCGATCGACGCGGGCGCGGGGCTGGCGTGGTTCGGTGCGCAGATTCTCGCCACGATGGTCGTGATCGTGCTCGGGACCGCGCTCACGATGCTTCTTCGCTCGGGCGCGCTGCCACTGCTCGTGATCCTCTTTGGCGGCCTGATCGAGCTCTTCATCGCCAACCTGGCGATCTTTGCGCCGAATGAATTTCTGTCAGGCGTGCCGCAGGGCTTCCTGGGCACGAGCATCCGGACGCTGACGACACGCCTCGGCCTGGACACCCACGCCGTTGCGCTGGCTGGCGCGGAGGCCCCGTTCGCCGCGATCGAGCTGCCCCTCGTCACGGTCGCGGCGATCATCATCGCCTGGGGGCTGCTGTTCGTGCTCGTTGCCGATCGCCGCTTCCGGACGATGGACGTCGTCGAGTAGCAGGCGCCGTGCGATAATCCGCCGCAACGCCGCGTGCCCATCCGGCGCGCCGTCACGATCGCCCCAGCGACGCCACGGAGGACACTCCGATCGACATCATCTTCCTCGTCGAGCGTCTCGAGTCGATCATCGCCAACGGCCGGCGCCTGCCCCTGACGAACAACGTCGTCGTCGACCAGGCGGCCGCCCTCGGCCTGATCGACGAGCTCCGCGTCGCCGTGCCCGAGGAGGTCCGCGCCGCGAAGCGAATCAACTCCGAGGGCGAGCGGATCATCGAGAAGGCCCAGGAAGAGGCCGAGCGGATCGTCGCCAAGGCCCAGGAGCAGGCGGCGTTCCTGATCGACGAGCGAGGCCTCACCCAGCAGGCCGAGGCGGAGAGCCGGCGGATCATCGGTGAGGCCGAGGACGACGCCGAAGACGTTCGCCGCGGCGCCGACGAGTACGCCGTCAACGTCCTCGTCGGTCTCGAGGGCGACGTCGTGAAGACGCTCCAGAGCATCAAGAAGGGGATCGATCTCCTCGATTCGCGGCGGGCCGACCTGCGGGCCGGCGACGATGACGGAGTCGGGCTCGATGACGCGGTCGACGCCGAGACGCTCGACGACGTCGCGGACGACGAGGGCGCGCCCCAGCCCGTCAGGCGATGACCGGCGGGGCTCCCCGAGCGTCCCAGCCCGCGGCCGACGCACCGCTGGTCTGGAACGTCGCCGGGTTGCTCGGCGAGGCGGCCGGTGCCGTTCGCGATTACGCCGTCCGCGGCGTCGCAATCGAGGGTGACGAAGACTTCTCGCTGGCCGGACCGATCGAGGGCCGCGTCCACCTCGGGCGGACGAACCGCGGCCTGCTCGTCGATGCCGACTTCACCACCACGCTCGCGACCCAATGCGCGCGGTGCCTTCGCGACATCGCCGTCCCGCTCGCGTTCGAGATCCATGACGAGGCCCTGCCGGCGATCGACATCCCCTCAAGCCGGGCCGTTGCGATCAGCCCGGAGGACGAAGAGGCCGGAGTCATTCGCCTGAACGATCATCACGAGCTCGAGCTCGATGGACCGATCCGCGAGGCGATCGTGCTCGCGCTGCCGATCGCGCCGCTCGATCGCGCGGACTGCCCCGGTCTGTGCATCGTCTGCGGCCTGCCGCTCGACGAGGGCGACCACGACCACCCCGACGATGAGATCGACCCGCGCCTGGAGGCGCTCCGCGGGTTCGTCGCGGAGGTTGACTGAGCACGGGCTGCTCGCAACGAGCAACCGGCTGCTCGATGGTCGCGGGCGGGACATCCCGGCTCTCCCCGTCGGCCGTGCCTCGTCACTCGCGCGGGGACACCGCTTCCGGTACACTCCGCCATCGGCCCCGCCAGTCCGGCTGGGCGTCTCGGCGCGTCCCACACCCCGGCCGCCCGACGGCAACCTGACATCGAAGGAGACCACGGACCGTGGGAGTTCCCAAGCGACGCGTCTCACATGCCCGCCAGGGCGAGCGACGCGCGCACCTGGCGCTGAGCGTGCCGGAGCTCGTGGAGTGCGACCACTGCCACGAGAAGAAGCTGCCCCACCACGTCTGCCCGAACTGCGGCTGGTACCAGGGCCGCCAGGCGATCGAGCTCAAGCAGACCGCGACCGACACCGCCTCCTGAGGTGGTCGCCGCGAACCACCGCCCAAGCCCGTCGCCCGCCGGCGTCGCCCGCGACGACCGGCGCGGGGTGACGATCGCGGTCGACGCGATGGGCGGCGACCATGGGCCGGCCGAGGTGGTCCCCGGCGCGCTCGATCACGCCCGGGCAAACCCGCAGGATCAGGTGATCCTCGTCGGCGAGACGTCCACGCTCCGCGGGATTGCCGGGACGCTCCCGGCCAACGTCTCGATCGTCCACGCCTCCGACGTCGTCGGGATGGACGAGCACCCGGCGATGGCCCTGCGCGAGAAGAAGGACTCGTCGATCCTCGTCGCCATGGAGCTCGTGAAGCGGGGCGAGGCCGATGCCGTCGTGACCGCCGGCCACTCGGGCGCCGGGATGGGTGCCGCCGTCATCCGCCTCGGGCGGTTGCGCGGCGTCGATCGGCCGGCCCTGGCCGTCCCCCTCACCACCGAAGCTGGGACGCTTCTCCTCCTCGACATCGGGGCGAACACGGACTCGAGCGCCGAGAATCTCGCTCAGTACGCGCGGATGGGCTCGATCTTCAGCGAGCGGGTGCTCGGCATCGCGTCCCCGCGGGTGGCCCTCCTGTCCATCGGCGAGGAGAAGGGCAAGGGCGATCTCCGGATCCAGCAGGCGACCGAGCTCCTCGACCAGACCGACCTGAACTTCGTCGGCAATGTGGAGGGCAAGGACCTGACCCGCCACCAGGCCGACGTCGTCGTCTGCGACGCGGTCCTCGGCAATGTCGTGATCAAGTTCTTCGAGGGGCTCTCGACCTACATCTTCGACATGCTGCGACGAGAGTTCCGCGGCTCGCTCCGAGGCAAGATTGCCGGCCTGTTGATGCGGCCTGGGATCGAGCGCATCCGCGCGGTCTTCGACTACGAGCGCGTCGGCGGCTCGCCCCTTCTCGGGGTGAAGGGCACCGTCGTCATCACCCATGGCCGAGCCCGTCGGCGGATGATCGGCTACGGCGTCGGCGTGGCGGCGACGATGGCCCGGACGCGCGTCCCGGAGCTGATCGCCGAGGCGCTCCGTCCGGCGGCGGAGACCGACTCCTCCGAGCCGCTCGCGGACGCCTCGGCCTCGTCGTCGGCCAACGAAGCGCCGACGGTCCTCGAGTCCGCGTCATGAGTGGCCCCCAGCTCACGGTCGGGCGAGGCGTGATCGCGGAGATGGTCAGGCACGCGGCGCTCGAGATCCCCGGTGTCGCCCGCGTCTCGCGGGGCGGCCCCGCCTGGCGAGCTGCGCTCGCCGGACCACCGGTCGTCACCCAGCTCTCCGGCGACGGCGTGCGCATCCGAGTCTGGATCGTCGCTCGACCGGGACAGCAGCTCGTGACCCTCGCCGAGGACGTCCGGATCGCCGTCGGCGCTGCGGTCGAGCGGCTGCTCGGGCTCCGCCTGGAGTCGGTCACCGTGACCGTCGATGGCGTCGGAGCCTAGCTCGAGGTCCGGGAATCCTCGGGGCAATGGCGTCGCGGAGCTCAGCCTTGAATCCCCGGGGCAATGGCGTCGCGGAGCTCAGCCTTGACCCTCGGAGATCTCCGTGAGGGATGACCGGTCGGCCTCCCGCTCGTCATCAGATTCCGTGCGCGCCTATCGGGCAGGGCGGCGGCTGGCATTGGCGGCGGTGTTCGAGGCGGAGTTCGGCCAGCGCACCGCGGACGCCATCCTGGAGCGGCACCTGGCCGAGACCGAAGGCGACCCGCGAGCGACCGAGCTGGCTCGCAATCTGGTCGCCAATGTCATGACGCACCGGGACACCATCGACGCCCGGATCGTGACGGTCGCGCCCCAATATCCGGTCGGTGGACTGGCCCCGATGGACCGCGCCCTGCTCCGTAGCGCGATCGGTGAGGTGCTACACTCGCCGACGCCGCACCGGGTGGCAATCGCCGAATGGGTCGAGCTCGCCCGCACCTACAGTGGAGACCCGATGCGGCGCCTGATGAATGGCATTCTCGGGAAGATCGCAAACACGGTCGACGGGTAGTCGGCTTCCAGCTCCGAGGAGGGAGTTCGCAGTGTCCACCACGTACGAACGGCTGAAGAAGCTCGTGGTCGAGCAGCTTGGCGTCGAAGAGGACGAGGTCAAGCCGGAAGCGTCGTTCGTCGACGACCTGAATGCGGACTCCCTCGATCTCGTCGAGCTCATCATGAGCCTCGAGGAAGAGTTCGGGACCGAGATCTCGGACGAGGATGCGGAGAAGATCCGCACCGTCCAGGACGCGGTCGACTACATCGACGAGCGGTCGACCTAGACCGCGCCGCCGACCTGGGAGCCGTGCGACCCGCCGCCGCCCTTGCGGAACGGCTGGGCCTCCCCGTCGGCGATTCCGACCTCGTCGAGCAGGCCCTCGTCCACACCAGCTGGCTGCACGAGCATCCCGAGGCGGCCACCGGGCACAACGAGCGCCTCGAGTTCCTCGGTGACGCGGTCGTCAACCTCGCCTTCTCGCAGGCGCTCTTCGCGGCCCATCCGTCCGACGACGAGGGGATGCTCAGCGCTCGTCGGGCATCGATCGTCTCGACCGTCGGGCTGGCCCGCCTGGCCGGGCGGATCGATCTCGGGCCGTTCCTCTCGCTCGGCGAAGGCGAGGCGCAACGCGGCGGACGGTTGCGGCCATCGATTCTCGCGTCGGCGTTCGAGGCCTTGGCAGGAGCTCTGTACCTCGACCTCGGTTACGTCGTCACCCGCGACTGGTTGCTGGCCATCGCGGCCCCGGAGATCAATCTCGACGCTCCGCTCTCGAGCCTGAAGAGCCCGAAGAGCCGGCTCCAGGAATACACCCAGCGGCGATCCGGCTCGCGTCCGGAGTACCACGTCGTGGACGCCACCGGACCGGATCACGAGAAGCTCTTCCAGGTCGAGGTCCTCGTCGACGGCCGACCGCTCGGCGTGGGCGTCGGGCCGTCGCGGCGCGTCGCCGAGACGGCGGCGGCGCAGCGGGCGATCGAGACGCTCCGGGCCGAGGCCGGCGACAGGACGATCCGGCCGGGCCCGTCGACGGCTGCCACGGAGCACGCCGGATGACAGGCAGCCCGGTCCCCGAGGCGGCGCGATGAGGGCCCCGGCCCGACTCCTCGCCCTCCGATTGCAGGGCTTCAAGTCGTTCGCCGAGCGGACGGTCATCGAGTTCGGGCCGGGCATCAGCGCGATCGTCGGGCCGAACGGGTCGGGCAAGAGCAACCTCGCCGACGCCCTCCGCTGGTCGCTCGGCGAACAAGGCCGGGCGCTCCGCAGCCGCAAATCGGAGGACGTGATCTTCGCCGGCTCGGAGAAGCGATCCGCCCTGGGCATGGCCGACGTCACGCTTGTGCTCGACAACGCGGATGGCTTGCTGCCGGTCGATTTCAGCGTCCTCGAACTCGGCCGGCGGTTGTACCGGAGCGGCGAGAACGACTACCTGCTGAACAAGCAGCGGATCCGCCTGCGCGACCTGGTCGACCTGCTCGACGGCGCACATCTCGCCGACAACGCATTCCTGTTCATCGGCCAGGGGATGGTCGACCAGGCCCTCGCCCTCCGGCCCGAGGAGCGGCGGCCGCTCTTCGAGGAGGTCGCGGGCGTCCGCCGCCACGAGCGTCGCCGGCGCAAGGCAGAGGAGCAGCTCGCCGAATCGGAGGCGAACCTCGCCCGGGTCGAGGACATCCTCGCCGAGCTCAGACCACAGGCGCGCCGGCTGGCCGCCCAGGCCGAGCAGCAGACGACGCGGCTGTTGGCCGGCGAGGAGCTGGCCTCGGCGCTGCTCGCGGCCGCGCACGTCCGCTGGCACGAGGCGGCGAGGGTCGCGGCGACGACCGCGCGCCGGGTCGAGCGCGACCGGGTCGATGCCGATCGGGCGATGACCGACCTCCAGGCCGCTGAGGACGCCGCAGCCGCGGTGGGCGCCGAGCTCGGGGCGGGCGCAGCCACCGAACGCGCGGGGCTGGCGACCCACGAGGCGGCGCGCGGCGCCGTGTCCGAGCTTCGCCTTCGCGAGGCCCGGCTGGAGAGCGATGTCGAGGCGATCGGTCGCGACCGGGTGCGACTCCGAACCGAGCGCGAGACCGCGGAAGCCTCGCTCGCGATCCAGCGCCGCGGCCTGGCGATTCCGATTCCGCCTCGCGACCACGAGCTGGACGCATCCCTGGCCGACGCGGAACGACTCCTCGCCGAGGCGAACGGCGAGCTGGCTTCGCTCCGGACGGCGAGTCGGGCACGGGGCGAGGAGGCGGCCGCGATCCGGCGTGCCGAGGCCGCCCGGCAGGCGGAGGCCGAGACCGCCCGTCGCCGGCTGGCCGAGGCCATCCGCCGGCTCGACGGGGAGCAGGCCGCGGCTGCCGACGTCGCGTCGCGGCGGGCCGAGCTCGGGGATCGTCTGGCGGGGACCCGGGCGGCGCTCGAGGGCGCGGCGACCGCGAACGCGACCGCGGCCAGCGGCCGGGAGGCCGCCCGCGTCGCGGCCGCCGAATCCGAGGCTCGCCGCCGGACGTCCTCCGAGCGCGCCGCGGCGACGGGCGCTGCGCTTGCCGCCCAGGACGCTCGCCTGGCGGCGCTCGACACGCGGATCCGCGAAGACAACGAGCGGGGGATTGCCCGCGCGGCCAAGCGCCGGGGTGGTCGCCGTCTCGACGAGGAGTTGGTGGTCGAGCCAGAGCTGCGGGCGGCCGTCGAGGCGGCCCTCGATGAGCTTGCCCGGGCGTATCTCGTCGACGAAAACGCGGCGGGCTCTCTCGTCACCGAACGGGGCATGCTCGTCGTGCGCGAGCGCACGAGCGATCCCGGCCGGCCTGCCGCGGCCGACCCGATCACTCGCCGGTTTCTGGAGCGGCTCGCGGCGGCCGGCGGGTCGCCGCTGAGCGAGGCGATCCGCCGCGATCCGACCGGAACCGTCGCGCGGGTGCTCGACCGATCGGTGGTGGTGGACACCTTCGAGGCGGCTCTCGGGCTTCAGGCGCATCTGCCGGCCGGGTGGTCGATCGCGACGCGAGATGGGTTCGCGGTTGTCACCGAGCTGTCGGTCCGACTCGGGCGCAGCGACGCCCCACTCGAGCATCGGGCTGAGGCGGATCGACTGCGAACCGACGTGGCCAGGCTGCGGGCCGAGGCCGACGCCGCGGCCATGGAGTCGGCCGAGGCTGAGGAGGTCGCAGCCACCGCCCGGATGGCGCTTGAAGCGGCGACGACCGACGAGGCGCGGGCGAGTGCCGATCGACGTCGGGCAGACGAGGCCGAACGTGCCGCGGCGCGCGAGCTCGAGGCGGTGGTCCGCGAGGCCGCCTGGCACGCGGCCCAGCTCGAGCGCCTCGGCGCCGACGTCGAGCGGGCCCGCGAATCGCTCGCGGCCCATGAGTCGGGCGGGTTGTGGGGCCAGGTACCGGACGTCGGGACCGCCGCAATCAAGAGGGCCGAGCCCGACGAGGCGGCGGCGATCGAGACCTGGGAGCGGCGGGCCTCCGACCTGCGCGATCGCCGGGACCGACTGGCCGCCCAGCAGGCAGAGGCGGACGCGGCCCGCCGGGAGGTCGAGGGACGGCGAGCCCGGTCCGAGGCCACCGTCGCCATGGACGAGGAGCGGATCGTCCGGGCCGAGCGGGATGGGCTCGCCCTGGCCGAGCGGGAGGAGCAGGTCCGCGAGGATCGCCGCCGCCTCGCGGCCGAGCTGTCGTCCGCCGTCGAGCGCGAGGAGCGCGCCGCGGCTGCCCTGGCGGAGATCCGCGCCGCCGACGCCGCCGCCCGTGACCGCCTCTCCGCGGCCGAGCGCGACGCATCGCAGGCTCGCGAGCGGCTCCGGGTGGCCGACGACCAGCTGCGCGCGGCGGATCGGGCCGATCTCGAGGCACGCCTCGGGCGCGACGCGCTGCGTGAGCAACTCCTGGTCGAGCTCGCCGGTCTGGGCGAGCTGGGGCGACGCCGGCTCGAGAGCGAGGCGGGGGTGATCCCGGTCGCCGTCGGGCCGGGACCGATCGACGCCGGGTTCGACGCCGCCCCCGACCCCGCCCACGCCCCCGACGCCGCCCGCGACGACGACGCGGCCGAATCCGATGACACCGCGGCTCTCGAGGCGGCGCTCGACGTCCTCGTTGGTCGCTGGGCGGCGTCCCCGCCGCCGGCCGAGATCCCTACGCCCGGCCGGCTCGGCACGCTCCGCCGCCGCTATCACGAGCTGGGCGCGGCCAATCCGTTTGCCGTCGACGAATTCGACGCCCTCCGCCGCCGGCTCGAGACCCTCGACGCCCAGCAGCACGACCTGCGGACCGCGATCGAGAAGACCCGCCAACTGATCGGCGAGCTGAACGCGATGATCGCGGACCAGTTCCGGACGACGTTCGCCGCGCTCGAGACCGCGTTCGACACGCGCTTCCGGCAGCTCTTCGGGGGCGGCTTCGCCCGACTATCCCTGACCGACCCCGCGGATCTCGCTGCGACCGGCGTCGAAATCGTCGCCCGCCCGCCCGGCAAGAAGGCCCAGGCACTGGCCATGCTGTCCGGCGGCGAGCGGGCCCTGACGGCGGTCGCCCTCCTCTTCGCGATGCTCGAGGTGAGGCCCGTCCCGTTCTGCGTCCTCGACGAGGTCGACGCCGCCCTCGACGAGGCGAACGTCGGGCGTTTCTCCGACGCGCTTCGGAGCCTTGCCGGCCGAACGCAGTTCATCGTCATCACCCACAACCGGGGCACGATCGAGGCGGCCGACGCGCTCTACGGAGTCACCGTCGGCGACGACTCCGTCAGCCGGGTGATCAGCCTCCGGCTCGACGAAGCCCAGGAAATCGCCGATCGACAGGGTGCCGCGGCCCGCCTGGACGACGCGCCCCTGGGGGCGCGCGAGCCGACGTCGGACGACGACGTCGCCGAGTCGACATCCACCGCCGCGGACCAGGAGGCGACCGCCCTGGCCGAGGTCGGCTGATGTTCTGGCGGCGAAAGCGCGAGGAACCGGCGACCGAGCCAGGCGAGCCCGGCCACGAGCAGCCACCGCCCGACGACGACGCGATCGCCAACGACGGACCGTGGGAGCCCGATGCCGCCGACTTCGAGGCGGACGCCGCTTGGGGTCCCTCGGGCGCGCCGCCGGCGGATCACATACCCGAGCCGGCGGCCGAGCCGATCTTCCATGACGTCCCCGAGGCGGCGCCGGTCGTACCGAGCGTCGACCCGACAGGCTCCCTCGATCGCGGCTTGGCCCGGACCCGCGGCGGGTTCATGTACCGGCTGCGCGGCTTCCTCGGGAGCGACGGCGGGACGGGCCCATCCTGGGACGACGTCGAGAAGACCCTGATCGCCGGCGACGTCGGCGCCGCCCTGGCGATGGAGATCGTCGAACGAGCCCGCCGGCGTCGTGATCCCGATGGGGCCGAGGCGGCCGTCCGGACGGAGCTGTCGGCGCTCCTCGTCGGGCGCGAGCCCGGCTGGGAGCCGCGCCCTGCCGTCGCGGGTGGACCGGCGATCCTGCTCATCGTCGGCGTGAACGGAACCGGCAAGACGACGACGATCGGCAAGCTCGCCAGCCGCTATATGGCCGAGGGCCGCCATGTGCTCCTGGCCGCGGCCGACACGTTCCGGGCGGCCGCGATCGACCAGCTGATGATCTGGGCCGACCGGGCCGGCGTCCAGGTTGTCTCGCACGCCCCCGGCGCCGATCCGGGTGCCGTCGTCTACGACGCACTCGACGCGGCGATCGCCCGCGGCGCGGACATCGTGATCGCCGACACGGCCGGCCGGCTCCACACCAAGTCGAACCTGATGGACGAGCTGACGAAGATCCGGCGGATCATCGACAAGCGCCTGCCCGGGGCGGTCCCGGAGACCTTCTTCGTCCTCGATGCAACCACCGGCCAGAACGGGCTCCATCAGGCAAAGGCGTTCCACGATTCGGTCGGGTTGACCGGGATCGTCCTGACCAAGCTCGATTCGACCGCGAAAGGCGGGATCGTGTTCGCGATCGAGCACGATCTCGGCATCCCGGTTCGGTTCGTCGGGGTGGGGGAGCAGGCGGGCGACCTGTTGCCGTTCGATCCACAGGCATTCGTAGCGGCGCTCTTCGGCTGAGGCTGGCCCTGACTCGGCCCGTGAGTCAAATTCCGGTTCAGCGTGCAGGGCTCGGTGGCAAATGCGATCCGCCCAGGCATGCCGGCGCCGGTCTTGACTCACTGACCGGGTCAGCCGGGCCGTCCGATCGGACGCCCGCTCCCGCCGATCGTCCCAGACGGTTCGCGGCGGACCATGCGCTACACTCAGCCCGCCTCGGTGCGCCAGAACTCGTGCACCACCCGTTCGTCGTCGCCACCGCGGGACGCCGCTCGGTCCACATCCACGACGGAGTCCCACCCGAACCGTGTTCGACACCCTGTCCGAACGCCTGCGCAAGACGCTCTCCGACCTGACCGGCCGCGGCCGAGTCAGCGAGGCAGACGTCGATGCCGCGATGCGCGAGATCCGATTGAGCCTCCTCGAGGCCGACGTCAACTTCAAGGTCGTCAAGGATTTCATCGGACGCGTCCGGGAGCAGGCGGTCGGCGCCGAGATCCTGCAGAGCCTGAGCGCGGGCCAGCAGATCGTGAAGATCGTCAACGACGAGCTCGTCGCGCTCCTCGGGGCCGGCGATCGGACATTCCACCTGTCCGGCAACCCGGCGGTCGTCGCGCTTGTCGGCCTCCAGGGCTCGGGCAAGACGACGTCGTCGGCGAAGCTTGCCCGCCACCTCGTCCGCCAGGGCCGGCGGCCACTGCTCGTCGCGGCGGACCCGTACCGGCCGGCGGCTGCCGACCAGCTCGAGACGCTCGGTAAGGCGCTCGACATCCCGGTCCATCGGGCCCCGGTCGGCACGCCCGTCGTCGATATCGCCCGCGGCGGCGTCGAGGCCGCCCATCGGCTCGCCCGTGATGTCGTGTTCCTCGACACCGCCGGCCGGCTCAGCGTCGACCAGGAGCTCATGGACGAGATCGCCGCCGTGAACGCGGCCGTGAAGCCCGTCGAGACCCTTCTCGTCGTGGATGCGATGACGGGCCAGGAAGCGGTCGCAGTCGCCACCGCGTTCAAGAACGCCGTGCCGCTCACCGGACTCATCCTGACCAAGATCGACGGCGATGCCCGCGGTGGTGCCGCCCTGTCGATCAGCGCGGTGACCGGTCTCGCGGTCAAGTTCATGGGCACAGGCGAGAAGACCGACGCGCTCGAGGTCTTCCATGCGGACCGCCTGGCCGGCCGGATCCTCGGCATGGGCGACGTGATGACCCTCGTCGAGCGGGCCCAGGAGCACGTCGACGCGAGCCAGGCCGCGAAGATGGAAGAGAAGCTCCGCAAGGCCCAGTTCACGCTGGAGGACTTCCTGGAGCAGATCCAGCAGGTCCAGAAGATGGGCCCGATGGGTCAGCTGATGGGAATGATTCCGGGGATGGGCGGGATGGCCAAGCAGGCGCAGGAGGCCGTCGATCGGGGCGACCTCAAGCGAGTCGAGGCGATCATCCGGGCGATGACGCCGCGGGAGCGGCGCGACCCGGCCATCCTCAATGGCTCGCGCCGGCGACGGATCGCGGCCGGGGCCGGGACCGACCTGACCGAGGTGAATCGCCTGATCAAGCAACATGCCGAGCTGTCGAAGCTGATGAAGCAGCTCAGCGGCGGCGGTGGCCGCAAGGCCGCGATGGCCGGTCTGATGGGCCGGCGGTAAGGGGAGGACTTCGCGCCATGACAGAACCTCGCAGCCCGGACGATCAGCCGATCGACCCCGCCGCCAATCCCAGCGATGGGCCTGATTCTGCCTCGTCTCCTGCGGCGACATCCCCGGATTCGACCCAGACCCCCACCGAGACGTGGCCATCACTCGCCAGCCAGGACGCGCCGCTCGGCGCAGCCCAAGCCCGTGGTCCGGCCGTTCCCGCTGCCCAGGCGCAGCTCGACGCATCCGACACCATGGCAGCGTCATCCGGAACCTCGCCCTTCGAGCCGGCGACGAGTCTCCCCGCATCGGGCGTCGGCCCGGTCGCGGAGACGGGCACCTTCGGCGCCTCGGCAACCGCCGGACGTCGGTCCAGGTTGCGTTGGGGTCTCGCCCTGCTCGGCGTCGTGATCGTCGCGGCCGTGTCGTTCCTGATCGTTTCTCTCGTCGGCGGCCGGCCGGCGACCTCGACGGCGATGGGCTACATGCCGGCGAACACGATCTTCTACGAGGAGGTCCGCCTCGACCTGCCCGGTGACCAGCGCCAGAAGCTGGCGTCGTTCCTGAAGCCCTTCCCGGGCTTCGCCGACCAGAGCGCGATCGAGCCGAAGCTCGACGACGTCCTCGATCGGATCGTCCGCGCGGCGACGAAAGACAAGCAGACCTGGACTCACGACGTCAAGCCGTGGTTCGGTGGCCAGGTGGCGATCGGCATCGGCCTGCCGGCCTCCCCATCGAGCTCGTTCGCCGCGGCGACGGGCGCGAACAACAGCGTCGCGGTCGTGACGATCACCGACCGGGCGAAGGCCATCGCCTGGCTGACCTCGACGGCCGGCAGCGCCTCGATCAACCGCTCGACGTACGGCGACGCCGATCTTCTCATCCCGGCCGACAACGGCGGAGGGTTCGCCGCTGCGATCAACGACAAGGTCATGGTCCTCGGAACGACCGTTTCCGTGAAGGCAGCGATCGACTCCGGCGGCCACGGCACCCTCGACCAGAACGACGACGTCAAGGCGGCCCTGGCCACCCTCGACAAGGACTACGTCGTGTTCGGCGTGGTCCGGACCCGCGCGTACGCCGAGGCGGCGCTCCGGCTGATGGCCATCAACCAACCAGGCGTGCTCGACAGGACCCAGCTCGACGAGACGGCCCTGGCCCTGGTCCCGGCCTGGCAGGCGACGACGGGTCGGTTCGAGAACGACGCGGTCGTCGTCTCGTCCGTCGGCCCATCCTGGTCGATCGGCTATGACGCGACGAACCGGCCGAGCGATGTGCTCGGCCACGTCCCGGCGAAGACGCTTCTCTACTTCGACATCCACGACGCCGGCCCGGTCCTGACCGCGGTCCTCGCCAAGTTCCGCGCGCTCGAGGAGACCAAGCCCGCCTTCGCCCAGCTCGACCAGGCGCTGAACGTGCTCGGTGGATCCGCCGCGGCGTTCGGCTGGTGGGGCGATACCGCGGTCGTCGTCTCGTCGCTGGCCGACGGCACGATCGGCGGCGGGCTCGTCATCCATCCGCGCGACGCGGCCCTCGCGGACCGGCTGATGACGACACTCGCCGGGTTCGTCGCCCTCGGCGGCGGCAGTGCCGGCATCAGCACCCGCACCGAGGATCACAACGGGACGAAGATCACGATCCTCGACCTGAGCGCGATGCCGGGGATGCGCGGCGCGGTCCTTCCGCCCGGCTACAAACCCGAGTTTGCGTGGGCGACCAATGCCAACGTCACCGTGATGGGCTACGGCAGCAATTTCGTTGCCGCCGTCCTCGATGCCGGGCCGGGCAACTCGCTCGCGGACGACGCCCGGTTCAAGGGGCTCCTCGGCCGCGTCGGTACCGACAACATCGGGGCCACCTTCGTCGATCTCGCGGCGATCCGCGGCCTGATCGAGCCGCTGATGCAGACGCAGGTGCCGGCCGACAAGTGGTCGTACTACACCAAGGAGATCCAGCCCTATCTCAAGCCCATCGACGCGATCGTCAGCACGATCCGCAAGGACGGCGGCCTCGACCGCGGAACGGGCGCATTCACGGCGCACTGAGGCGCCTTCCAGCATCGATCGACCGGTCGGCCGCCCGGTGGCCGACGGCGCACCAAGGAGGAATCAGAACCAGATGGCAGTCCGGATCCGGCTGACGCGCGTGGGCGCGACGAAGCAGCCGACCTATCGCGTCGTCATCGCCGACGGACGCTCCGCCCGCGACAGTCGGGCGATCGAGATCATCGGCCACTACAACCCCCGAACCGAGCCGATCGAGCTCAACATCGACGCCGAAAAGGCGACCGCCTGGCTGGCCAAAGGCGCCCAGCCATCCGACACCGTCCTCCGCCTCCTCCGCACGGCCGGCATCGTGCCCGCCGGAAAGAAGTAGGACCACGATGGCTGCAGCCGAACTCGTCGAATACGTCGCCAAGTCGCTCGTCGATGATCCCGACTCGGTCAAGGTCGAGGTCGTCCGCGATCAGGGCGGAACGGTGATCGAGCTCCACGTCGCCGAGGACGACATGGGCAAGGTCATCGGCCGCAACGGCAGCGTCGCCAAGGCGCTCCGGACGCTGCTGAAGGTGACGGCCGCCCGCGACGGCGAGCCGATCTCGCTCGAGATCCTCTGAGGAAGATCGTGACCTCGGGCGAGACCGCTGCCGCGACGCTCGCTGCGGCGTCGAACCGTCTTGTGGTTGCGCTCGTCCGTGGCGTCCACGGCCTCCGCGGCGCCGTCCGGGTCGAGATCCTCACCGATCGGCCCGAGCGGCGCTATGCCGTCGGCTCGGTGCTCCACCGAGAGGGCTCCGACGAGCCCCTGACCGTCACCTGGTCGTCGGCGGTCAGCGATGGCCCGGGCTGGCGCCTCCAGTTCAAGGAGGTTCACGACCGTTCGGCGGCCGAGGAGCTGAAGGGCGCCTATCTCGAGATCGACGCGGGTCCCGACACCGCGCTGCCGCGCGGGGCGTACTTCTGGCACGAGGTCATGGGGACGACCGTGACGTCGACCGACGGAACCGTCCTCGGGACGATCCAGGACGTGTATCGCTCCGGCGGCGCCGAGGTCTACGTCGTCTCCGGCGGTGACTACGGCGAATTCGACGTGCCCGCGGTCCGCGATTTCATCCGCATCTTTGCCCCGCGCCGGGGCGAGATCGTCATCGACACCGACGCCCTCGACCTGATCCGGCCCAGGCGTCGACGAGCCGCGGACGACCCGAACCGCCCGCGCGCCCCGCGCCGTCGACCCGGGTCGCGCCGGGTGAAGCCGACCTCGAGCACGGATACGGGTCTGACAGCCGCCGGCGCGGGCGGCGGGCTCGACCGTGACGAAGCGGCGGCGATCGAGCGGCCGAACCCGTTCGGCATCCTGGCCGACTGACGGCTCCGCGGCCACGACGATGGCGCTCGAGATCGACGTCCTGACGCTGTTCCCCGAGATGGTCGCAGGTCCCCTCGGCGCGAGCATCCCAGCCCGCATCCAGGAGCGTGGCATCGCGACGATCCGGACCCACGATCTTCGCCAGTGGGGGATCGGCCGGCATCGCAGCGTCGACGACGCACCGTACGGCGGTGGGGCGGGCATGGTCATGCGTCCGGAGCCGATCGCCGATGGGATCGATTCCGTTCGGCGCCCGGACTCGCTCGTGATCCTGATGGATCCGGTCGGCGAGGTCTTCGATCACCGCCGCGCCCAGGATCTCGCTGCGCGCTCCCACCTCGTCTTCGTCTGCGCTCGCTACGAAGGCGTCGACGAACGGGTCCGATCGCTCGTCGATCTCGAGCTCTCGATCGGCGACTACGTCCTGACCGGCGGCGAGCTGCCCGCCCTCGTCGTGATCGACGCCGTGATCCGCCTCCTGCCCGGCGCGATTGACGAGCTCTCGACGGACGAGGAGTCGTTCGCGGTAGGCCTGCTCGAATACCCGCAGTACACCCGCCCGCCGTCGTTCCGCGGTCTGGATGTCCCGGCGGTCCTCACGTCCGGCGACCACGGCGCGGTCGCTCGCTGGCGCGATGCGCAGGCCCGCGCCCGGACGCGCGATCGCCGACCCGACATGCTCGAGAAGCCGGCTGAGTGACCGGTCGCTGACGGGCGTTGCCCCCCAGCCGTCTGGGTCCCGACCGGGGCCGTGCTATACTCCGCCGCCGGTCGAACGGTTCGGCCTTCCGCGTGACAAACCACCCGCAGCTTCAGGCTGCCGACGAACGAAACAAGGAACGCCGAAGTGACTGTTCTCGACGAGATCGTCTCCGACCAGCTGCGCACGGACCTCCCCGAGATCGCCTCCGGCGACACGGTGAAGGTGTCGGCGAAGGTCGTCGAGGGCAATCGCGAGCGGGTCCAGGTCTTCGAGGGCATCGTGATGCGCCTCAGGGGCGGCGGGATCACCCGCTCGATCACGGTTCGGCGGATCGCGAGCGGGGTCGGCGTCGAGCGCACGTTCAAGATCCACAGCCCGCGGATCGAGAAGATCGAGGTCGTTCGGCACGGCCAGGTCCGGCGAGCGCAGCTCTACTTCCTGCGCGACCGCGTCGGCAAGGCGGCGACCCTCCGCGAGCGGCGCAGCAGCCGCTAACCGGTCGCCCGAGCTGCGCGTCGACCCCGGCGGACGCCGGGGTCGTTCGATTCCCGGCCCGTGGCGATCGGGCGGGATGCGTCGCCGGCCCGGGTGCGACTGGCCGCCGGCCCGGGCTTCGCGCAACCGGGCCCGGACCCGCTACCCTGACGTCCGATGACCGTCATCGTCCCGACCCTTCGCCACGAGCGTCGCCTCTGGAACGACGGCCACACCCGGGTCGCGGGCGTCGACGAGGTCGGTGTCGCCCCGACGTGCGGGGCGGTGGTCGCCGCCGCCGTGATCATGCGGCCCGGCTGTCATCGAATTCCGGGCGTTCGCGACTCGAAGACCCTGTCGATAGCCCAGCGCGAGCGGCTCGCCCCGATCATCCGGGCCCGTGCCGTGGCGGTCGGCGTCGGCGCCGCGTCGGTTCGCGAGATCGATCAGTTGAACATCTACCACGCGACCCATCTCGCCATGCGCCGGGCGATCGCGCGGCTCGGCGGCCACGATCACGTGATGGTCGACGGCAACCGGATCGTCGGATTCGAGTCGCTCGTCGGGCCGTACACGAACATCGTCGATGGCGATGCGAAGGTCTACTCGATCGCCTGTGCGTCGGTCGTTGCCAAGGTCGTTCGCGACCGGATGATGACGCGCCTCGCGGCTCGCTATCCCGGCTACGGCTGGGAGCACAACCAGGGCTACGCGACGCTCGATCATCGCCTGGCGATCCGGGCCATGGGTCTGACGCCGTTCCACCGCCGCTCGTTCCTCGCGCTTCAGAGAACCCTGGCCGGCGACCAGCTCGACTTCGACCTCCTCGGCGATCCGGGCGCGTCGCCGGACCTCCACGACCTCCTCGAGCGCGAGGCGGTTCCCGTCATGGCCGACGACGCGATGCTCGACGCCGCCGACCTGCTCGTCCTCGACGCCGCGCCACTGGAGCTGGTGCCTGGATAAGCGACCGGTGATCGGCCGGCGGTAGGGTGGCGTCGATGCGGACCGACGCCCAGGCGACCGGCGACGACGCGGAGTCGGCGGTCGCGGCCGATCTCGCCGGGAAGGGCTGGACGATCCTGGCTCGGAACGCGCGTCTCGGTCGTGGCGAGCTGGATCTCGTGGCCATCGACCCGGGGCCGCCGCGAATGCTCGTCATCGTCGAGGTGCGGTGGCGCCGGTCGCGGGCGTTCGGGCTGGCTGAGGAGACGATCGACCATCGCAAGCGGGCGCACCTCCGGGTGTCGATCGGGCGGCTGCTCGAGGACGGCCTGCCGGGCGGCCAGGCGATCCCGAGGTTGCCGTTCCGGGTGGATCTCGTCGTCGTCGAGCCCTCCGCCACCGGCGACGAGCTTGCTCGGATCCGGCACCATCGCGCGATCGCGCTCTGAGTGGACAAGCGCGGACCGGCCCGATGTCGCGGACCGGCCCCGAGCCGGCCCCGTGCTACACTCCGGCGGCTCCGGGACCGCCGGGACCGCATCACCACCCGCGCCGCAGGCTCGCGCCAGGCGGCGACGGAGATCACACGCGGACCGTTCCGACCGGGACGGTGCCGGACCAGGCAATGACCGTGGCAGCGACCGCGGCAGAGCCCAGGAACGGAGACCCGGCGACGAGGTCCGCGGAGGAACAAGACCGACAGGAGGCCTCTCCCCGTGCCGAACGTTTCCATGCGGCAGCTGCTCGAAGCCGGTGTCCATTTCGGCCACCAGACCCGGCGCTGGAACCCGAAGATGAAGCCCTTCATCTTCGCCGAGCGCAACGGCATCCACATCATCGACCTCGCCCAGACGGTCAAGCACCTCGAGTCGTCGCTCGATTTCGTCCGGGAAACCGTGGCTCACGGCGAGTACGTCCTCTTCGTCGGGACGAAGAAGCAGGCCCAGGAGCCGATCGCCCAGGAGGCGGCCCGGGCCGGCCAGCCGTTCGTCAACAAGCGCTGGCTCGGCGGGATGCTGACCAACTTCACGACGATCAAGAAGCGGATCTCCCTGCTCGAGCAGCTCGAGGCCCGCCAGCAGGCCGGCGACTTCGAGCGCATGACGAAGAAGGAAGCCGCCAAGCTCACCGACGAGATGAACAAGCTGACTCTGACGGTGGGCGGCATGCGCAAGATGAAGCGCGTCCCCGGTGCGGTCTTCATCATCGACCCGCATCGCGAGCGGATCGCCGTGACCGAGGCGAACAAGCTCGAGGTTCCGGTCGTCGCCACCGGCGACACGAACGTCGACCCCGACGAGATCGACCACATCATTCCCGCCAACGACGACGCCATCCGCTCGATCCGGCTGCTCTGCACGCTGATCGCGGACGCGTGCATCGAGGGCCAGCAGGAGCGCGCCAACCGGGCCAGCGAGCCCGAGCCCGAAGTCGCGATGGCGGCCGAGCCCGAGTACGACGAATCGGCCTCGGACGAGCTCGTCGCGGCTCTCGCCGGTGGCGCGGCCCTGTCCTTCGAGCCCGACGCCGACGAGGACGAGCTGCTCCCCGGCGCCCGTCCGATCGCCCCCGTCGCCGAGGCGGCTCCGGCCGCCGAGGCCAGCCCCGAGGAGATCGCCGCCGAGCTCGCCCGCGAGGCGGCCGAGAAGGCAGAGCCCGCCAACGCCTGACCCGGGCGACGCTGATCGGTCGCCTGGTCGTCCACGCGCGATCGATCCGGACGGCCACATTCGTCCGATCGATGACCTGAACCCCACCGCGGGCTCCCGGCCCGCCGCCAGCACCGACAGGAGCGAACCCACCACATGGCAGAGATCACCGCGGCAGCGGTCAAGGACCTCCGGGAACGGACCGGAGCGGGCTTCATGGACTGCAAGAACGCCCTCGTCGCGACCGACGGCGACGTCGAGAAGGCGGTCGCCTGGCTCCGCGAGAAGGGCCTGGCCGCTGCGGCGAAGAAGGCCGGCCGCGAAGCACGCGAAGGGCTCGTCTCGAGCTACATCCATACCGGCGGTCGGGTCGGCGTCCTGATCGAGGTCAATTGCGAGACGGACTTCGTCGCCCGGACCGACGAGTTCCAGAAGCTCGTCCGCGATCTCGCGATCCAGGTCGCGGGGATGATGCCGCAGTACATCGATGCGGCGGCGATCCCGGCCGAGGTGATCGCCGCGAAGCGGGCCGAGCTGCTGGGCGATCCAGCGACCCAGAAGAAGCCCGAGAACATCCGGTCCCAGATCGTCGACGGCCAGCTCGGCAAGTGGTATTCGCAGGTCTGTCTGCTCGACCAGCCGTTCCGCGACGAGGAGCGCTCCGTCCGCGACCTCGTGACCGAGAAGATCGCGACGATCGGCGAGAACATCCGCGTCCGCCGCTTCGTCCGCTACGCTCTCGGGGAGGAGCTGTGACCGACGTCTCAGGAGCGACCGCCGCCAAGATCCCGTTGACCGAGGAGAACGTCCGGTATCGGCGGATCCTCCTCAAGCTGTCCGGAGAGGCGCTGCTCGGCAATCGGTCCTACGGTGTCGATCCCGCGTTCTGCGCGTTCATCGCCCGCCAGGTCGCCGAGGTCCATCGACTCGGCGTCCAGGTCGGGATCGTCGTCGGCGGCGGGAACATCTTCCGCGGTCTGGCCGCGGCGGCGAGCGGCATGGATCGGGCGACCGGCGACTACATCGGGATGCTGGCGACGGTCATGAACGGCCTCGCCCTGCAGGACGCCCTCGAGCGGGCCGGCGTACCGACCCGGGTCATGAGCGCGATCGCGATGAACGAGGTCGCCGAGCCGTACATCCGGCGACGCGCGGTCCGTCATCTTGAGAAGGGCCGCGTGGCCCTGTTCGTGGCGGGCACCGGCAACCCGTACTTCACGACCGACACGGCCGCGGCGCTGCGTGCGGTCGAGATCGGGGCGGAGGTACTTCTGAAGGCGACCAAGGTCGACGGGGTCTACGATGCCGATCCGGCGACCCATCCGAACGCGCGGCGCTACGCTGAGCTCGAATACGCGGATCTGCTGCGCGACCAGCTCAAGGTCCTTGACGCCGCGGCGGTCTCGCTCTGCATGGAGAACGACCTGCCGATCGTGGTGTTCGATCTCAATCAGCCAGACAACATCACCAGGGTTGCCGCCGGCGAAGCGGTCGGTACCCGGATCTCCGGCGCCGCGGGCGCCCTCGGAGGTAACCGATGACCAGCGAGACGATCTCGTCCGCCGACCACAAGATGAACCGGGCCGTCGACGCCATGGAGCGCGACTTCCAGGCATTCCGGACCGGACGGGCGTCGACGGCCCTCGTCGAGCGCCTGACGGTCGACTACTACGGGACCCAGACGCCGCTCAACCAGCTCGCCGGGATCAGCGTTCCCGAGGCCCATCAGATCGTCATCCAGCCGTGGGACCGGGGCGTCCTCGGGGCGATCGAGAAGGCGATCCTCAAGAGCGACATCGGGCTCATGCCGAATGTCGACGGGACGGTGGTGCGGCTCAATATCCCGCCGCTGACCGAGGAACGTCGCAAGGACCTCGTCAAAAGCGTCCACAGGCGGATGGAAGAAGCACGGGTCGAGGTCCGCAACCTCCGACGCGACGCCGCCGACGAGCTGAAGAAGGAAGAGCGCGAGGGGTCGGTCGGGACCGACGAATCGCATCGTCAGCTCGACCAGCTCCAGAAGACGACGGACCGCTGGATCGGCGAGATCGACCGCGTCGGCGCCGCCAAGGAGCAGGAGGTCATGGAGGTCTAGTGGCCGGTACGCCCCTCGCCCGCCCGACCGACGCGCCGCCGACGGCGCACCGGTCCGACGCCGAGGCCGCTGCCCCGCCCGCGTCCGCGAGCGCGCCGGATGCGAACCGCCTCCTGCCCGACAGCGACCTGCCGCGCCATGTCGCGATCATCATGGACGGGAACCGCCGCTGGGCCCGCCAGCACGGACTCGCCGAGCTGGACGGTCATGCGGCCGGTGTCGAGGCGATCCGGACCCTCCTCCGCCACGCCGTCCGGCGGCGCGTCCCGGTCGTGACCGTGTACGCGTTCAGCCGCGAGAACTGGGCCCGCTCGGACGAGGAGGTGCGCGGACTGTTCGGCCTGCTGGAGCATGCGATCCGGAGCGAGACCGCGGAACTGAAGAAACAGGGCGTCCGGATCCGTCTCCTCGGCCGTCTGGACGAGCTGCCCGAGGACACCCGGAGCTCGATCGGCGATGCGCTCGCCGAGACCGCCGGCGGCGAGCGGTTGCTCCTGAACGTGGCGTTCAACTATGCCGGTCGAACGGAGCTCGTCGACGCGGTTCGACGGATCGTGGCCAGCGGGCTGCCGGCCGAATCCATCGACGAGACCGCCATCGGCGACGCGCTGTACACGGCGGGGTTGCCGGACCCGGACCTCGTCATTCGGACGGGCGGCGAGCAGCGGTTGTCGAACTTCCTGATCTGGCAGGCCGCCTACGCTGAGCTCTACACGACCGAGGTGCTGTGGCCCGACTTCGGGGCCGACGCCTTCGACGCTGCTCTCCTCGAGTTCGCCAGCCGGACCCGCCGGTTCGGACGCTGAACGACACGTCGCCGCCCCGCGCCGGGATGCTCGGGCAACGTGCGGCAAGCGCGGCCGTCCTCGTTCCGCCGCTCGTCGTCGCGCTCCTCCTCGGCGGGCCGTGGATCGTCGGCGTCGTCGTGATCGCCACGGTGCTCGCGGCCCGTGAGGTCTTCGAGCTCCTGACCGGCGCGGGCTACCCCTCCCTGGCGTGGCTCGGAATCGTCTTCGCG
>Ga0070706_100000514_pt1 | contig 45375 bp, 55 predicted proteins | sample KBSK5501metaG_FD_65476 | JGI IMG/M metagenome (GOLD analysis project Ga0070706, IMG submission 65476) | Corn, switchgrass and miscanthus rhizosphere microbial communities from Kellogg Biological Station, Michigan, USA - KBS K5-50-1 metaG | ecosystem: Host-associated > Plants > Roots >... | reverse complement strand
CCACGCCGATGGCGTTCAACACGTTTAATTTCGGCATGACCCGGTTGGATGCTGTTCTATTGGCGACCGCCAATTTCCGTCTTGGCATCGCCGACTATCGCGGCGACGGACGTCCTGATTTTCGCTATCGCGCCCGCGTTTTCTATGGCGACAGAGTAATTCCGCCGCGCGCCAGTGTCGGCGGTGGAACAGCCCTCGCCATTCAAGGCCCGGGCTTGCGCGGGAACACGGCCGTAAAAATCGCAGCCATGAATGCGCCGCTTTTGGCGGTGTCCGCGAATCAAGTTACTGCGACTGCGCCTGCCATGGCGGATGGGTTGCAGAACGTCACGCTCAGTGATCCTGCCAGGAGCTCTGACCTACGGCGCCGCCTCTGACGACATTATTCGCCTGGTCGCAGGTTCCTACTGGCGCGGCCTCCGTAATAATTCAGCAACGTCCGTCGAGGGAGAGGCGCCGAATCCGATACGAGTGTGGGTGCTCACAGCCGGCGGCCTTACGCCAGTGGCCGGCGCCAGTGTATTTTTCACGGCCACGCCACCAGCATCTTTTGCGGCCTGTGGGGGCGGGAGCAGGCGACCGGAAGACTTCAGGGATCTACTTTGATATTGGGAACGTCAAAGGCAGGAACTAGTACTCTCCAATTTGCATTGCAATCGCTGGGACCGGCTAACCCTGCGATCGGCAGTGCACGTCGAGGAGATGGGATTGGAAAAGGAAGACTCCGATCCGTGCGACAGCGAAAATTTGGAACACTCGAGCGCTATCGGTGACTCTGCCCGACCCACTGGTCTACCCAATCGTTCACTGTCTTGTACCAGAGCTGGCTGTTTTGCGGCTTGAGTATCCAGTGGCCTTCATCGGGGAAATAAAGCATTTTCGACGGAATTTTCAGCCGCTGCACCGTGGTAAAAAGCTGAAATCCTTCTGAAACATCCAGCCGGTAATCGAGCTGGCCGTGAATTACAAGGGTGGGCGTCTTGAAGCTTGTCGCCGAGAGATGTGGTGACCACTTGCGATAGAGTTCGCGATTGTTGTATGGCGTACCCTTGAACTCCCATTCGTTGAACCATAACTCTTCCGTCGTGCCCCAGGCAGATTCCGTGTTGAACATGCCATCGTGCGACACGATGCACTTGAAGCGGTTGGTATGGCCGAGAATCCAGTTCGCCATGTAGCCGCCATAGCTGGCGCCCAGCGCGCATTCCCGGTCTTTGTCAATAAATGGGTAAGTGCTTTCAGCGTAGTCAAGCCCTTTCATCAGATCCTCGAAGGCACGGCCACCCCAATCGCCATTGATGTCGTCAACGAACTTCTGTCCGTAGCCGGTTGATCCTCGGGGATTGATCATGACGACGACGTAACCGTTTGCCGCGAAAAGTTCCACGTTCCAACGATAGCTCCAATCATCGCCCCAGGCCCCTTGCGGCCCGCCGTGGATGAGAAATTTGACTGGATATTTTCTGTTGGGATCAAAGTTCGGCGGTTTGACGATGAAACCTTCTACTTTGACGTTCTCCGCGCCGGTGAACCAGAAAGGTTCGGCTGGAGACATGGAAGCGTGGGAAAGAATGGAGTCATTCAAATGGGTAACGGCTGTCCAACCCATACCATTGGCGCTACGCTCCACACCGGCCCCCTGGATTGCTTGACCGTATATCTCGTTAGGATGCAGCAATGACATCCGCGTAAACAGTAGAGTCTTTCCGTCGCGGGTGATGGCAAGGTCATCGTTGTAACCACGAGTGAGCTCTGCAGGAACGCCGCTGGGCAAATTCAAACGGTAGACAGGCGCTTCGCCTTTATCTTCAGAGCTGAAGTAGATCGCTTTCGAGTCCGGCGCCCAAGTGAACGTCCCCACCCAACGATCGAAGTTCTCCGTCAGGTTCTTCTTCTCGCCTGTCTTGCGTTCGTAGAGCATCAGTCGGAAGCGATCGCTCTCATACCCTGGCCTGAATTGCGCGCGATACGCGATGTACTTCCCATCCGAGGAATAGAGCGGCGTGGAATCACTGGCAGGATTATCTGTGATCTTCTTTGCCAAGCCGCCATTTACCGAAACGATAAAAAGGTCGTTGTTCGTGCTGGTGGCTTCTTCCTCATCGAGGTTCGCCGTATAACAGACTTCCTGGCCATCGGGAGAAAAGGCGTAATCGTCTTGCCCGCCTAAACTAAATGGCGGAACATCGTGATCGCCAGGGGTGAGATCGCGGCTCGCGCCACCCGCGGCGGGAATTACCAGCAAATGACTGCGCTTGCTCTCTTTGTAGCCATTCCAATGGCGGTAGAGCAAATGGGTGAAGATGAGAGCCTTGATCTTTGTCTGCGCGGATTCGGCAAGCTTCTTCTGATTGCAGGCTGCATCCGTACATTCGGGATACACATTGGAGGCAAACAGAATATTCCTTCCGTCTGGAGACCAGATTGGGCCGTCGGCTTCGGTGGCAATCGAGGTTAACTTGTGGACCCCAGTGACGGTACCAGAAGAGCTATCAAAGTCGGCGATCCAGATTTGCGAACCGCCTTCCTTCGTTGAGAGAAATAGAAAGCGTTTGCCGTCCGGCGCCCAGCGCGGACGATCTGCATTCTGAGCAGTGATGATCTCGCGCTCCTCTCCCCCCGCTGCCGGCACTGCCCACACATGCGGTGTCTTAGTGTTCGCCTCCAGGCTCACATCCACGGCGCTGAATAACACCCACTTTCCGTCAGGCGAGGGGACAGGCTCAGCCACGCGCTTGAGTGACATCATGTCTTGGAAAGTGAATGGACGCTTGGTCTGTCCTAAAACCGGGAGAACCCACATCAGTACCGCTGCGATAACTACGAGACGACGCATGATCTATCCTCCCAGGGAATCGGTAGTTTAAACCAACCTGTGTGGCATCCGGTCGGGATCGCAGGCTGACGAGTGCTTTTTGCGGCAACTTTACCTCCATTTAATGACTCTAATAAACAAGTAGGGCTGCAAATCTCTGTGTCGCGGGGCCGCCGATCGAAAAGCATTCGGCAGTCTAAGCGGGCAGCGGGTGAAGCAGACATTTCAAACAAATCGTTCCTTCAGGTTCTTCATTTACGTCTATGAACTTTATCAATCGTTCTCTCTTACTTCCAGCACTCACGGTTTGCCTATTTGCATCCATCTTGCCCGGGCTAGCGGCGCAGGAAGGCCCACTCGATCCCAGTCAGCCCAAAGGGACCACTCCAGAAGAGATCATTCAACGGTTCGCAGCCAAGGAGACGGAATTCAAAGAAGCCCGTGACCAGTACACCTACAAACAGACGGTGAAGGTGCAAACCGTTGACGGCGATACCGTCACCGGGGAATATCTGGAGGTCTTCAACGTAGTTTTCGACGACAAAGGAAGACGTCTGGAGAATGTCACTTTTGCGCCGCAGTCTACTTTGGAAAAAATCTCGATGTCGCCGGAAGACGTTAGCGATATCCGGCACCGGCTGCCCTTCGTGCTGACCAGCGAGGAAGTTCCTGAGTACCAGATCCTATATGTTGGCCAGCAGAAGGAAGATGAACTGCATACGTATGTCTTCGACATTGCTCCCAAACAGATAGAAAAGGGCAAACGATATTTCCAGGGACGCATATGGGTCGACGACCGCGACTTTCAGATTGTTAAGACTTTTGGCAAAACTGTACCCGATATCCGCACCAAGAATAATGAAAATCTCTTCCCCAAATTCACTACCTGGCGCGAGCAGATTGATGGCAAATACTGGTTTCCCACCTACACGAAGGCTGATGACGTGCTTCACTTCTCGGGCATGGCGGGCGACGTTCACATTCGCGAAGTTGTGAAGTATGAGAACTACCAGCGCTTCGGATCCAAGTCGAAAATCACCTATGAGGGTAAGGAAATCCCCAAGGAAACGAAACCACAGAAGTAGCCGTCCGTCTCAACAATCCAAAGCCCGCCGGACGATCTGGCGGGCTTTCCTTCAGAAACCGAAAATTATCTTCCGCTGACATTGAGGCTCTGTTTGATTAGACTAGGCCGTTATGAGCGTCCAGTTGCCTCTCAAAGCTCAGCGAGCTAGCCTTGCTCTTCTACTTGCGCTCCTTTGGTTGCATCCCAGGTCGCGCGCACAGGAGGGAGAACTCGATAAATCCCCGCCCAAAGGTGTGACCCCGGAGCAAGTTATCCAACGTTTCTCCGCCAAGGAAAAGGAATGGAAAAAGGCACGCGAGCAGTACACCTTCCGGCAAACGATAAGAGCGCAGGCGCTCGACGGTGAAAGTGAACTCGGGGAATACCGGCAAGTGGCGGACGTCAGTTACCAGAACGGCAAGCGCGTAAAGCAAGTGGTGTTTTCGCCGCTGGCCAGCACAACCATGTCGAAAGAGGACCTGGACGATCTCGAAACCCGGTCATCTTTCACCATCAGTCAGGATGAACTCCCAGAATACGATGTGCTTTACATCGGCCAGCAGAAGATGGATGAATTGCATTGCTACGTGTTTGATGTTGCGCCCAAACGGATCGAGCCCGGAAAGCGCTACTTCAAGGGACGAATCTGGGTGGACAATCAAGATTTTCAGATCGTGAAGAACACCGGGAAATCCGAGCCTGATATCAAGATCATGAAGAAAAAGCGTCTCGAAGAGAACTTATTCCCACGCTTTACCACGTGGCGGGAATTGATCGACGGGAAGTATTGGTTTCCAACCTTTTCTTCAGCGGACGACACTTTGCACTTCAATCGAAGTGATGTGCGAATCAAGCAAACCCTGAAGTTTACGAATTACCACCGAACACCCGCTACAACTCAGGCGCAGGAAAAATCGCCAAAACCGTAGGGCTCAATAGAAAAGATATTTACGCCACTTATCGTCCGAGCGACCCATCAGGCGCATGATGTGACGGCTGGTGTGGAGATTGAATGCGCGTGGCTCCCGCATTAGCCTCATGCCCGCCTCGACAGGAAGTTGATTTCCTTTCTGGCGATTGCAGAGATGGCAGCAGGCCACAAGATTTTCCCAGGTGGAAGCACCACCGCGCGAGCGCGGCACCACGTGATCAAGCGTCAATTCGCTCGAGGGCAGGACTTCGCTACAGTATTGGCAAGTATTGCGATCGCGCAGCAGAATATTCTTACGGGACAGCGCCCGGCTCTGATGGGGGATTCGCCGGTACTCCAGTAAGCGGATTACGGAAGGTACACGAAGCGCCAAGCGTGCAGCGTGCAGGAAGTGCCCGTTCTCTTCTTCCGTCATGGCTACACCTTTCAGCACCAGCACAATGGCTCGCCTCGCGGCGCACACATTAATCGGCTCGTACGACGCGTTCAGGACCAGCACTGGAGCGTGCAGGACATGGCCGTTACTCTCCGGTTGCATTCCGACGACTGCGGGCGAAGGGGTATGAGGCCTGCCCAACCCACTCATCGAATTGTTCCACTTCCCTGACATACGAGTTTTTTATCCGTGGGCCGCCATCGTCATGCCGATCTCATCCAATTCCGCGTCGGCATGCTGGGCATCGCCTTTCAACGTACGTGCCAGAGGTGCTATCCAAACTTTAGATGCGCCAGCCCGAAGCAATACCCTGGCACACTCCGAGACTGTCGTGCCGGTCGTGAATACGTCGTCCACAACGAGTACTTCTCGCCCGCTTAGTGCTTCAGGATTTGCCACCACAAAAGCACCGCGAATGTTTTCCCGACGTTGATGCCGGGTCAGGCCGGTTTGGGATTGAGTGTGGCGATGGCGTTCCAATATCTTGGCGTTGAGCACCAGTCGATCTCCGGTTGGTCCCAGCTTAAGCGCAGCTCGGGCGATCAATTCCGAATGATTGAAGCCTCTTTGACGCAATCTCCGGACATGCAAGGGCACGGGCACGACCACGACTGTGCTAGGTCCAAAGGCGGACTCCAGCCCGGCCATTACTTCCGACAGCATGCGTCCCAGCACGTTGGCTGCAGGCCGTACCTGCCCATATTTCAGAATGTGGATGAGTTCGCGTAATCCGCCTTCATAACTGCCATAGGCTACCGCCTTGACGAACGGGGGTTCGAGCCTGCGACATAGTCCGCATCGAGCCTCAGCCTCTGCCAGGAACGCGTATGGGCTCAGCAGGCGCTCGCCACAAATCGAACAGGTCCCACCCGCGATTGGCCGCATGGCCGAGAGGCATTCATCACATACAGGCAATCTTGAAATATTGACCAGAGGGGTACCACAGAGGCGGCAATCGGAGGGAAACAGGGTAGCGAACAGGCTTTCGGCGATACCGCTCGCCGAAGAGACCAGGAAAGAAACCAGCGAATTATCCTTCGCTATAACTTGGGTCCCGGTACGAATTGGGTCACCGCTACTGCTGAAGACGAACCTCCTGTCCCGCCAAGGCCTTTCAGGGACGGATATTCTTCAGTATAACGGGCAGACATCCCGCACGCAACGCACCGAAGTCACGCCGCAGCTTTATGAGTTACTTCGGATTCCTCGCGCTCTCGCACGTTCATAAAAACGGTGTGGTAATCGCGACGGTAGCAATCCGCACAACGCACTGGACGCAAGAACAGCACGGGCAGAATGTACTTTTCCGTGAAACTTCTGGGATGCGAGCGGAAACCATCAAGACTTCCACAATCAGAACACTGAAATTCTTTTGACAGCATGGCTTGTCCTCCTCAAAACGGGGCCAGAAGACGATGCAGTCCTAAAATCATACCAAAGCAGAGCACCTGATTAGAAGTTATGCATCTCACGGAGCCTCTCGGAGTGGGGCTTTGGCCACGCACTTGTAATGGAGCCAGCACGCGTGCTAACGTGCGCGGTCTTGCCCTATGTGGAGCAGATTTAAATACTTGCGAGGATCTTACCCATGAGCACCGAAATTACGGTGAACAGCCCCAGGAAGCACCAACCATTTGTGCCCGAAACCGTGGAAATGAAGGAATTTACCCTCCGGGCGGTTTTGCTGGGACTGGTTATGACGGTGGTTCTGGGCTCGGCCAATGCTTATCTGGGTTTGCGCGCGGGAATCACGATTGCGGCAACCTATCCTGCCGCGGTAATTGCCATGGCCGTCCTGCGGGCGTGGAAGGGATCGCTGCTGGAAGAAAACATTGCCCGTACCGCCGGCTCCATCGGAGAGTCCGTTGCCGCTGGCGCGATTTTCACCATTCCTGCTTTCTTGCTTTCTCGGGCCTGGACTTCTTTTCGTCCCGCCGACGCCTACTGGAAATCCACGGCGTTGATTATGGTGGGCAGCATACTGGGGGTGCTTTTCATTTCTCTAGTGCGGCGGGTGATGGTGGAGGACCCGGAACTCCCGTTCCCAGAATCCGTGGCCGCCGCAGAAATTCATAAAGCCGGCCAGCGAGGCGCACAAGCTGCGAAATATCTTTTCTGGAATATCGGCATCGGCGGTGTGGTGTATATGCTCGGACGCTTCGGTTTATTCGCCGCCGATAGAGATTTCCATCCTGTGGTAGGCAGTCTCGGTCATAGCCAAGTTCGTTTGGGTACGGCAGGAAGCACGAACCTGGTGGCCGCAGGAGGAACCAGCATGTTCGCGGCGCCGAGCGTGAGTCCCGCTTACTTAGGAGTTGGATACATTATCGGGCTGCGTCTTGCCGCCCTCCAATTTGCCGGCGGTGTGCTGGCCTGGGGACTGATGGTTCCTCTGCTCATCTTCTTTCTCGGCCCTCAACTCAAACAATACCTGCCATCCGACACGCCCGATAACTGGGCAGCCATCGCGGCGGCGGTATGGAGGTTCATCGTGCGTCCCATCGCCGTAGGCGGAATGCTTGTAGGGGCCGCGTATACGTTATTCAAAATGCGCAAGAGCCTGACTGCCGGCCTGGGCAAAGCATTCGCTGACCTGCGACAGACTGCCGCGCAGCGAGCCCAACTTTCGCGCACTGAACAATATATGAGCTCGAAGGTTGTTTTCGGATTGATTGCCCTCATGTTCGTGCTCATGTGCTTTCTTTATATTCATATTACCGGTTTGGTTTGGCCGGCCATTTTGGCAGCCGTGGTGATGATTTTTGTCGGTTTCTTCTTCGCGACTGTTTCCGGCAATCTAGTCGGATTCATCGGATCGTCCAACAATCCGATTTCAGGATTAACTCTCTCGACTTTGCTGATTGCGGCTTTGCTCATGGTTGCGCTGGGAGTTTCTGGAAACGCCGGCGTGGCCGCGGTGCTCGGCGTTGCTACTGTGGTTTGCGTTTCCTCGGCAGTAGCAGGAGAACTGCTTCAGGACTTTAAAGTCGGATACATCCTGGGAGGCACGCCTCGCAAGATCCAGATGGCGGAATTAATCGCGGTCGTAGTGGCAAGTCTGGTGATGTACTTTCCCCTCATGTTGCTGCACGAAGCCAACATCAAAGCCGGCGGAGTCGGATTTGGAGACCGCCAACTCTCCGCTCCCCAAGCTGGACTAATGGCCACGCTAGCCATGGGAATCGTGGGCGGCGAGATGCCATGGCCGCTGGTGGTGGTCGGCATATTTATGGGCATTGGGTTAATCATGATGCAGGTGCGCAGCCCCATGCTGGTGGCAGTCGGTATGTATCTGCCGTTTGAGACCACATTCGCCATATTCCTCGGTGGAGTTTTCCGCTCCCTCGGAGATTGGGTGGCCCAACGCCGCGGATTCAATCAGGCGCAGAAAGGCCGCGTTGAGAATGCCGGCGTGCTCACCGCTTCCGGCCTCATCGCCGGCGAAGCTATCCTTGGACTGGTGTGGGCCGGATTGCAATTCGCACCCGTCTGGGCCCGACCTCAGGTGTTTAGCAAGCAGTCATATGTTGCCGGAATCGCCGTGATGATTGCTCTGGCCGTTCTGATGATCCGACTTCCGCTATCGAGTGCCGGCGACCCCAACGAACCGGCGCCGCCGGTAGCCATGATGTGATCGAAACGTGTGGCACGGGCGCCCTCGCCCGCGTCCCCAGGCAAGGCTCCAACCCGAAGTTAGCCGTACCAAAAAACGTTTCTTAGCCTTCCTTCGTGTAACTTCGTGTCCTTCGTGGTTTATTGTTTTATCCATGCCGGTCGCAGACAACATTGCCATGGTCCGCGAACGAATGAATGCTGCGGCCAAACGAACTGGACGCGATCCGGATGCGGTCACGCTGATGGCAGTGAGCAAGACCGTTCCGCCAGAGCTCATTCGTGCAGCTCACTTGGCGGGAATGCGAGTGTTCGGCGAAAACCGCGTCCAGGAATTTGCCGGGAAAGTCGACGCTTTGCGGGATTTATCAGATGCCGAGTGGCACATGATCGGTCATCTGCAGACCAACAAAGCTGCCAAGGCGGCTGAGTTATTCGGCGCCGTGGACTCGATTGACTCACTGCGGCTTGCCCAGAAGCTCAACTCCGCCGCACAACAAGTCGGCAAGAAGCTAGGAGTGTTGGTCGAGATCAACGTTGGAGGTGAGGCCGCCAAGACCGGTGTGGCGCCAAAATCACAGGAGTTGGACAAAATTCTTCAGGCTGCACCCTCGTTTGACCATCTGGAAATTCGCGGCTTGATGACGATTCCTCCGCGCACGGACAATCCTCAAGAAGCGCGGCCGTATTTTCGGAAACTGCGTGAACTGCAAGATGAGATCGGCGCACGTCGGTTGCCCGGCATCGCCATGGCTATCCTTTCTATGGGGATGTCTTACGACTTTGAAATCGCCATTGAGGAAGGTTCGACGTGTGTGCGGCTAGGCACAGCGATCTTTGGGGACAGAAAAATGCCTTAGCGGCATCCATACTCCTTACATCCGAAAGTTGAATGATTCCTATACAAAACACTGCGACGGGCGCCACTTTTGCCGTCAAGGTACATCCTCAGGCCAAGAACAATGCTATCATCGGCGAACTCGGCGACGCGCTCAAGCTGTCGCTCACGGCGCCTGCGGCGGAAGGCCGGGCCAACCAGGCATGCATCGAATTCCTGGCAAATCTTTTGAAGGTTCCGCGTTCCTCCGTTACCATTGCGTCCGGCCGAAGCACCCGCAGGAAGATCGTCCGTGTGGCGGGACCGGCTGCCGAGGAAGTCAGGAAGGCTCTATTCACGTCGCAATGACGCGGGTGAGGGCGCCCGCGCCACACGCTCAGAGAGAACTCAATGACCTTTTCCGAACGCCTGCATGAGATTCGCACCGGCTTCGAGCGTCCCTTCTGGGTCGCGAACATCAGCGAACTCTTCGAGAGACTCTCCTATTACGCCGCCTTCGCCTCGCTTGCGCGGTATCTTCACGAGAGTTTGAATTTTGACGTCAAGCAAGCCAGCAGCCTGACTGGATTATTCGGCGGACTGGTATGGTTTCTAGCTGCATTCGGCGGAACTCTCGCCGACCGGCTCGGCTTTCGACGGTCACTGTCGCTAGCCTACCTGATCCTCAGTTGCTCGTACTTCTTACTCGGATCCCTGGGGGCATCTTGGCTCGCTCCTATCCGCAATGCCATGCCGCTGGGCGTGCTGGTAGCTCTGGTTTTGATGCTCCCTGCTCTGGGCATCGCGCTGGTCAAGCCTTGCGTCGTCGGGACAACAGCGCGCGCGTCCAAGGAGAACGTTCGTTCCATCGGTTATTCCATTTATTACACGTTAGTGAACATCGGCGGAGCTGCTGGACCGTACGTCGCATCCTGGGTCCACCAGCACATGAGTGTGGAAAATGTATTTCGTGTGGCGGCATTGAGCGTGTTTTTAATGTTCTTCGCCGTGTTGCTGTTCTTTAAAGAGCCGCAGCGCTCGGGTGAGACGCAGACCGTCAGCCTGGGCCAGGCAGCAAAAAATTTCGTAACTGTCCTCTCCAACCCGCGCTTCATGCTTTTTCTTTTGATTTTTTCTGGATATTGGATTGTCTACTGGCAAGAATTCATCATCCTGCCTCTGTACGTTCATGATTACATCGATCCAAACGCGAACACCGAACTGCTGCTCGTCACCGGGCCACTGACCGTGATAGCACTACAGATGGTTGTAAGTTTTCTCACGCAACGGATACCGGCTCTCCGCGCCATCACGCTGGGCACGTTGATTTCAGCCCTCGCGTGGGTAATTCTGATCGTGCATCCCTCGGTGCGGATGGTGGTAGTGACACTGTTCGCGGTTTCTCTCGGCGAGATCACCCAATCGCCTCGTTACTACGAATACATTTCCCGCCTCGCGCCTCCGGGTCAACAGGGGACATATATGGGATTTGCCTTTTTACCCATTGGAATCGGATCTCTTATCGGGGGCTGGTTCGGTGGACTGCTGATTCATCATTTCGGAGAGGTCAAGCACCAGCCCGGCCGGATCTGGTGGGCTGTCACTGCGGTGGGCGTGGCTACCGCGGCACTGCTCTGGATTTATGACAAACAAGTACGTACCAGCAACATTCCGGCAAGCTAGATGGAGCAGCAAATTCTTCCCTAGCTGCGCGCATAGAACTCAGCACGATTCGCTCAAAACCGCGCAGTTGTTTAGAATGGTTGTTTGCCGATGAACCTTCCAGCCATACAAGCTGTCCTGCGTGAACGCAATATGGACGCGTGGCTCTTCTATGATCATCACCATCGCGATCCCATTGCATATCGCGTTCTTGGAATTCCCGCTGGCCTGATGGTCACGCGACGGTGGTTTTATGTCATCCCTGCCAAGGGAGAGCCGGTTAAACTTGTCCACAAAATTGAATCCGGCCACCTGGACACTCTGCCCGGCAGCAAGCTCCAGTATGCGGGCTGGCAAGAGCTGTTCGACCAGGTGAAGGCGATGTTATCGAATTTTCGCGACATCGCCATGCAATATTCGCCCAACAACCTGGTCTTCTACGTTTCGTTGGTGGACGGCGGCACGCTAGAAATGATCCGCGGGCTGGGCAAGAACGTGGTCAGTTCCGGTGACTTGGTGGCGCAATTCGAAGCTACCTGGACCGAGGAGCAGATCAAGACTCACTTTGCTGCGCGCGATGCGATTGACTCCATCACCGCCGCCGCCTTCAAGGAGATCGGTCGCCGCGTCCGCAATGGCGGCACAACCGAGAGTGACATTCAACACTGGTTCATGGAGGCTTTCGCCCGTGAAAATCTGATTACGGATGACCCGCCCATCGTTGCCGTGAATGCCAACAGCGGCAACCCGCATTACGAGCCGCAGGAAAAGACTTCTGCCCCCATCCGTCAAGGCGATTTCGTCCTGCTGGATGTCTGGGCCAAGAAGAATACGCCCGACGCTGTGTACTACGATATTACGTGGACGGGATCCGTGGGCAAGGCCCCATCGGATCGTATGCGCGAGATATTCCAGATCGTCTCTCAAGCGCGCGACGCCGGAGTGAAGACCGTGAAGGAAGCTGTCGCCGCGGGACGTCAGATCGCTGGATGGGAAGTCGATCGAGCGGTCCGCGGACATATAAAAAAGGCCGGCTTCGGAGAATATTTCATTCATCGCACCGGGCATTCCATCGGCACCGATGTCCATGCCAACGGCGCCAACATGGACGATCTCGAGGTTCACGATGATCGACGCATTCTGCCCAACTCCTGCTTCTCCATCGAACCCGGAATTTATCTGCCCGAATTCGGCGTCCGCAGCGAAGTCAACGTGCTGGTCCGGCCTAAGGCGGCGGAAGTAACCGGTAAAATTCAAAACGAGATCGTGACCATCTGAATGGCAAATTCGTCGGTAAGCAAACCGAAAACTGTGGAAGTAAGAAACTCCACGACAACGCAGCCAATGACCACCATGTCGGTGCTCGCGCCCGCCTTGGGTTGGCTGATTCCCGGCGCGGGTCACCTCATCCAGAAACGCTGGATTCGTGGCCTCCTGCTCATGTTCTCCATCACTACCATGTTTTTCCTTGGGCTCGCGATGCAAGGGCGTGTCTACCGTCCAAATGGTGGAGATATTCTCGACATCCTGGGGTTTGTCGGTGATTTAGGAGCAGGCGGGCTCTATATCGTGACTCGTGTTATGGACTGGGGACAGGGAGCCATTGCGCACGCCACCGCCGACTATGGCACGAAATTCATCATTGTCGCCGGACTGCTGAATTTCATCAGCGTGGCAGACGCTTATCATATCGCTATCGGAAAGAAACCATGATCATGGCACAAATGATCCTGGCCCAAACGACTCTGGAACTATCCCATTTCACCGCCGCATTGCTGTTCTCCCTATTCGCTTCTATCGTTTTCGGCATCACGCAGCGGAATGACGCGCGCGAGCAGATCCGTTACGGTCTTTACTGCTTCGCAATGTTCGTGGGCGGAGTCTTCGCGGCGGGATGGGTGATGTGGTTACTGAGACGCTGATTCCCGAAAATCTAACCTTCCCAAACGAAAGCATCGAAAACGCGTTTGATATCGAATCCCAAGTAGCGATAGAGATCTACGGCGTGCGTATTGGCCTCAGTGACGGTAAGCGACAGCGTTGAGAAATTACGCTGCTGAAGATTCACTGCTGTGGCTGCCAGCAACGACTGCCCGATTCCATGCGAGCGGTACTCGGGCAGCACGCACAATTGCGTGACGTGGCCCACGTCATGCCGCACTCGAGAACATAAAATAAGCCCGGCCAAACTTCGCGCCTGCTTGTGCACCGCAACAAAAGACGAATCAGGATCAAAGGTTCCGCATCCTGGAAAGCGCACGATGTTATTCAGGAAACGTAACGAGCCGCTCAGCGTGCGGTATTGATCGTTGATCTGAGAATCCACGTGGCCGCGATAAGCGGTAGTGATCACGGCCGCCGCAGACTGGTAATCGGGCTCCGACCAACGCCGGATTTCAATCTCTGATTGAGCCTTGGCTGCCGGTTTGCTCGCTTTCACCAGCGGAAGAACCATGAACAGCCGGGCGTGACGCTGAAAACCTTGATCCACGAAGGGACGCGCAACCAATCCGGCTTCGTGAGCCAGCAATTGCGCTTCGACGCGATGAATACCCGGAGACTGTTGCAGAGTTTCAATCACATGCATCAGCAGGCGTGATTCCACCTCGTGAGGGTCAGGAAGGCGATCGCCATTAGCCACAAACAAATCGCCGATGACGCCCTTACTGCCTTCGTACACAAAAAATGCGTACCCGAAAATGCGCCCCCGATCAATCGCAGCATAGCCGGGCAGGATTTTCGCGTCTACATAGCGCAGAATCATATCGGCGGAGCCACTATAGTCCCACGAAAGAAGCCGGCCCCACAGCTGGATTTCGTCATTCAGCAAGGCACGCAGGTCCACCGAGGAAAAGTGTCTAAGATCGAGAATTTCCAACCGTGGCTCCTGAGAGGCTATAGCGGCATGCATTGGTGTCGCGAAAATGGAGTGTAGTGCTTTAGCTAGCAGCAGGCAAACGCGGGAACATGAACAAGCAATATCGGATGCGCGCGGATTACGGTTCGACGCTTAGCTGCTAATGGCTGCCCTTCGCCCCTACCCAGTAATAATCTAATCCCTGCGGCGCAAAGGTTCCCAGATACAGCACGCGCCGGTCCGCTACTTTTTCAGCAATTGCACTCTGCAGTCCGCTTGGGGCAACAACTAGATGTTCTCCAAACGGTATCTGTCCCCAGTTGTATCTCGCGATGATCTGATTGCGGTAAAACTCGAGACCGTGTTCCGTCTCTCGCGACAGACGAAAGCCCGCGATGGGCAATCGCTTGTTCTCCATCCGATCGATCTGATTGACCAGCGGACGCGCGGACAGAGTTGCATCCAGCGTGGGAGCTGCATTGCGCAATACGGCAGCCAGAGATAGCACCACCGGAATCAGGGTCACAAACCTGAGCATGCCCAGACCTAACTGGCTACGCAACGTCACCACCATCCCGATCGCCAGCGCGGCAGCGAGTGCGCTGGAAATCGCAAGTGCACTGCCCCATGGCAGTCGATGCTGAAGAGGAATGTAGTTCAGCATGAGCGCAGGAATCAGTGGAAATGCCGCCACAATCGAATGACAAATTACTAGGAGATAATCTGGGCGCGGATCCGCCATCAGGACACGCCGTCGAATGTACTCTGCCAGCAGTAATGTCCCGGCAGGCAGCGCCGGCAGCATATAGCCTGGAAGTTTCGATTGTGAGAAGGAAAAGAAAACGCCGGGCACGATCAGCCAGGTCACCAAAAAAACGTTCAATGCATTCTCAGGCTGAAACGATTGCTTTCGTTCGGACCACCAGGCCCGAATGCGGTCGAGCAGAGCCGCGGCGACAAAGACCGTCCAAGGGATCAATCCCAACAAAAGGACCGGCACGTAATACCAGAACGATTCTTTATGTTGATAGAGGTCAGTCCCGAAGCGTGCCAAGTTGTGCTGCAGAACGAAGACCCTGAAAAACTCTGGATTTTTAATTTGAACCGCTATGTACCAGGGCAGGGTGATCGCACAAAAGAGAACAATCCCCGGAATCCAAAAGGTGCGTACAACCAGTATCAGGTGTGTGGCGGTTACGGCAAAAATAATAATGATTGCGGCTGCCAAAAACGGTGCCACGGGCCCTTTCGCCAGGGTTGCCAATCCCAGAGAAACGTAGAACAGCGCGAGGTAACGCTTCGCTCCACTCTCATACCAACCATACCAGCCGAGCAATGCGATCGTGAACATCGCCGCAAGTGGCATATCCATGGACGCGGCGCGGGCAAAGCCAATCACTCCCGCTGCCGAGGCGGTCATCAGGGCGCCATCGAGTTGAAACCCTGGACGAAAACGTCGCAGAAATAAATAGACCGCAATCGACATCAAGGTGGCATTCAATGCTGAGGGAACACGCGCCGCCCAATCGCTCACTCCTGCAATGCTGTAAATCAACATTGCTTCCCAGTAATAGAGGACAGGTTTTTCCAGCCACGGCTTGCCATCCAGGAAGGGGGTAATCCAATTACGGCGTTCGAGCATTTCGCGCGCTACCTGGGCATAGCGCGGTTCATCGGCGCCAATCAGGCCGAAATATCCGAGACCCCAGAAAAACAAAAAACCACAAAAACCGGCCAGCAGCAGCCAGTCTGTGTAGGAACGAGAGCGCTGGTTCAACGCAGCACCGGCAAGCACGATTGTCGATTTACGATTTTCAATTTCGGATCAAGGGCGGGTGGTGGTGAATTCGTCAATCGTAAATCGTAAATCGTAAATCCCTTCATTCCTGCTGCCTCGGGCGAATCAGCGCGTAGACACTGATAAGCGCCCAGGCAACTTCCAGCACCACAAACCCGATCTGGAATGGACGGAAAGCGATATAGGCGAGAATCGCGGAGCCGAGGGCATTCAACATGTTGTATGCCGGCTTGCGAGCATTCATCCAGTTCATTTGTTGGCCGGTATAGGCGACCAGAATAAGCAGTGCACCGGCGAACGAAACAATCTGCCTTGCCAGGGATATATCCATAAATGTCTATTCTGCTGAGGGACCGATTCTCAATTGCCCGAGCACGCGCGCCACCGCATCGGACAGAGGACCTTCGACCGAGAAGCCGCTGGCGCATTCATGACCGCCCCCACCAAAACGCTCGGCGACAGCAGCCACGTTCAACAACCCCTTGCTGCGCATGCTCACTCGAAATCGTCCGTCGGATAGTTCACGGAAAAATGCTGCGACTTCAACATCCTGAATAGAGAGCGCGTAATTTACCAGGCCTTCGCAGTCTTCGTCTTTTGCCTGGCACTGCTCCATCTGCCCTTGGGATACCGAAATCCACGCCAACTTCCCATCGCAATGCAGATTGGAAAGCGCTGCGCCCAGCAGACGCATCTTCGCGGCAGAATGCCCGAAGTAAACACTGCGCGCGCACTGCGCCGGATCAGCGCCGGCAAGTACAAGTTCCCGCGCCAGCGCAAAAGTGTGCTCGCTAGTGCCTTGAAACATGAACGAACCTGTATCCGTGAGCACCGCGGTGTAGAGGCAAGTGGCGATCATTGGGGAAATTGTGACTCCTGCTTCCCGAGCCAGGCGGTAGACCATTTCCGCAGTGGCAACCGCCTTCGGGTCAATCCAATTGATGTGCGCAAACTGTCGCCCACTCAGGTGATGATCAATGTTGATGAGAAACTGCTGCTCCAGCCCTTGCAGCCGGGTGCGCTGGATGCTGTCACATTCCAGGATGATGGCAGCATCGTAATTTCCGTTCACCCTATCCGCTTTCACCACTGTGTTGGCAAAGGGCAGCGGCTGGTAAATGCGGGGAACACCATCGTGCAGAATAACTTCGGCGTTTTTGTCCATGGCACGCAAGATCTGGCAGCAAGCCAGCGTCGATCCCACAGCATCTCCATCCGGGCGCGCGTGGGAGGTAAGGACAAACCGCTTGCGCTGCTCGATCTGCTTTAGAACCTCGTTCAACATGTCTGCCAGAACCGGTCGGCGGGTGCTCTACCCACTCCTTTTTTTTGCTCGCTTCAGAAGCTCATTGATCCTGGACCCGTATTGCTGGGATCGATCCAGTTGAAACACTAACTCCGGCGGACGCCGCAAGTGCAGACGCTCGGCCACCGCACGACGGATGAATCCGCCCGCCGCCATCAATCCCTCGAGGGTGCGCTCCGCTTCTCCTTCGTCTCCCTCGACATTCACGAAAACTCGCGCCGAGCGTGCATCTTCGGCTATTACCACACTGCTGACGCTCGCCAGTCCAATACGCGGATCGCCAAGTTCACCCTCGACGATGGTTTCGATCTCCTCGCGAAGTGCCTCGCCCAGGCGCTCCCGATGATATTTCTGCCCGCGCCTTTCCACCAGCACACCTCGGAGTAAAACGGATGAGAATATCAGAAAATACGGTTTACGTGGCGATCCTGACGCCGTTCAGCCTTAGAGGTAGTCCACGAACGAATCTGCAACCTCGGCGCCACCGTTGTTCGCGATGCGCACAGCCTGACGTTCCACGTTCTTCATAAGTCCATCCAGGTAATCGCGCGAATCAGACACGCTCACCACGCCCAACGTGGCCTGGTTCCACAATCCATTGGCATCGAGTTCAGCCACAGCAACGTTAAAGTGCGCGCGCAGCCGGTCCTTTAGGCTGCGTACCACTTGTCTCTTGTCTTTTAGAGACTGCGCCGCTTCAATGCGCAGTTCGAGGGTGAGAAATGCGATCATTGGAACGAGTGGCCTAAGTCAGGGAGTGAAAATGATATCTGACCACTGGCCACTGAAGACTTGTTTAAGCAATCACTTCCGCTGCAATCCGCTCGGTAACGAACGCTTCAATGATGTCGCCAACCTTGATGTCGCCATAGTTGGAGATCGAGATTCCACACTCCATGCCGTTGCGCACCTCGCTGGCATCTTCCTTGAAGCGGCGTAGCGATCCAACCTTACCTTTGAACACGACCACGTTGTCGCGCAGCAGCCGGACTTCGGAGTCCCTTTTGATAATCCCATCCTGCACATAACAACCGGCAACGGTGCCAACCTTCGGGATACGGAAAGTATCGCGCACTTCAGCACGGCCCTGATAATTTTCCTTGAAGGTAGGCTCGAGTAGGCCGCTCATGGCGCGTTTAATCTCGTCTTGCAGCTCGTAAATAATCGAGTGCAGGCGGATATCTACTTTCTCCTGCTCCGCCAATTCCTGCGCTTTGCGTTCCGGACGGACGTTGAACCCGATAATGATTGCGTTGGATGCCGACGCCAGCAGCACGTCAGTTTCGGTAATAGCGCCGACACCGGAACGCAGCCCCTTGAGACGGACTTTGTCATTGGACAGCTTCGACAACAAGTCGCTGAGCACTTCTACCGAGCCGCCCACATCCGCCTTGAGAATGATGTTCAGTTCCTTGGTCCCGGCTGTCTTTAATTGTTCCGCCAGCCCTTCTAGCGAGACGCGAGAGCTCTTGGCCAGCGTTGCCTCACGAGCCTTCTGTTCCCGGTACCCGGAGATGCCGCGAGCCTTGTCACGGTCCGCCACCACCACGAATTGATCCCCAGCCTGAGGCAATCCTTCCATGCCCAGGATTTCCACTGGTGTCGAGGGTGGCGCTTCTTCAAGCTGCGCTCCACGATCGTCAAACATGGCACGGACTTTTCCGTACACGTTGCCCACCACGAAGTTGTCTCCGGCGCGCAACGTGCCGTTCTGAACCAGCACAGTAGCGACTGGTCCACGTCCCCGATCCAATTTGGCCTCGAGCACCACACCGTTGGCCGGACGCTCGGGCGTGGCTTTCAATTCCTGCAAATCAGCCACCAGGCAGATCATTTCCATCAACAGGTTCAAATTCGTTTTCTGCTTTGCCGATACGTCGACGAAGACGGTTGTTCCGCCCCAATCTTCGGGCATCAGTCCGCGGTCGGCGAGTTGCTTCTTGACCCGATCCGGCAAGGCATCGGGTTTGTCGATCTTGTTCACTGCCACAATAATGGGCACTTCCGCAGCATGTGCGTGATCAATGGCTTCCAAAGTCTGCGGCATCACGCCATCGTCGGCAGCCACCACCAGCACGACGATGTCTGTGGCCTTCGCGCCGCGAGACCGCATGCGAGTGAAGGCTTCGTGACCTGGCGTATCGAGGAAAACGATCTGACGTCCGAATGCTGGCGATTCCTTATCGAGGATCGTCACTTTGTAAGCGCCGATGTGCTGCGTAATTCCTCCGGCTTCACCTCCAGCGACGTTGGTGAGACGGATGGAATCTAGCAGAGTGGTTTTGCCGTGGTCGACGTGGCCCATGATGGTGACCACCGGCGGTCGTGGCACTGTATCCGCAGCAGCGCCCTCTTCCCCCGCAGCTGCGTCGGAGACATCTTTGGCAGCCTGCTCTTCGAAGCTGATCACACTAGTATCCGCTCCAAAGAAACGTGACATCTCACTAGCCAACTCTCCGTCCAGAGTCTGGTTGATTGTGGCGAACACACCACGAGCCAATAATCGTGCGATCAAATCCTTGGCACGGATTCCAAGTTTCTCCGCAAGATCCTTAACGCTGATTCCTTCCGTAATCGTGATGCTGCGCGTGATCGGCTGCGGTTCATTGGAAAGCGTAAGGCGCGGCGGCGGAGTATAGCCCTTCATCGGGCCTTCCTTCACCCCGCGCGGAACATAGCGTTGACCAGGCCGGCGGGACGGACCTCCAGGCCGGCTTCCCGGACGAGTTGGCCCCGGAGGCAAACCCGGGCCCACTCCCAGGGGACGCGTGCCGGTTGGAGACTGCCGCGTCGGATGCATCGGCCTCCGCTCTCCCGGACGCAACGCTGGACGGCCCGCAGGAGCACTCGGACGCTGGCGCTGGAAAATTGGCTGACCGGGCACCGGACGTCCGGGGGCAGGTCGGGCGGGCGCTCCTGATTGAGCTGGGGGCGCGGCGCGAAGGGGGGCTTTGTAAACCGGACGCGGCCCCGTCTGCGGCATGATCATGCGCGGCGGAGGGCCTTGTGGCTGAACAGGCGCGCTTGGGGTTGCAGATCGGGTCGCAGTTGGACTCGAAGTCTGCGTCGGCGGTGGCGCTACGCTGGTGGTCGGGGGCGCGCTCGGCGGAGTCGCAGCACGCGGCGGCGCTACTACGGGAGGAGGAGCTGCCGCAGTCTTCGGGGGCTGAGCCGCCGGCGTTGGCACGGTGAAAGTAGGTCGTGGACCGTGACTGGGTACAACAAATTTTGACGGAGGCACTGCTGGAGCAGGCGGCGGGGCGATCGCTCGAGCTTTTGCCGCCGTAGTGGCCGACGCCGCCGGCTTGGCTTCTACCACCGCGGCTGGGGTAGCGGAACGAGCAGAAGGAGCTGCGGGCGATGACACTTGCTGCTTGGCGCGAATAGCATTCAATACGTCGCCGGGCTTCGAGATATGAGAAAGATCGATCTTGGTCTTGATCCCCTCAGCTTCGGCGCGGCTGGAACGCGAAGCTTTGCTCGAGCTTTGCGCCTCGCTGATTGAGCGGAAGTGCTCACGCACCTTGACCGCTTCATGGTCTTCAATGGAACTGGAATGAGTCTTCTTCTCGGTGACTCCGACTTCCGTTAGTACATCGAGAATAGCTTTACTCTTAACTTCCAGCTCCCTTGCCAGATCGTTGATTCGAATCTTGCTCATCCGCTCTTTCTTTCCTCCACACTGTCCCGCTAAGTCTTCATATCAACCTCACGGTTTCAGTTTTCAAGTTCGCACTTCTGCAGTCATCACCTGATGCTTGCACTTACTTCTTTTCCTCGGAAGGAGCAGGCTCTTCCACCGGTGCTTCTGAATCCGCAGTTCCTTCCGATTCGACGACAGTCCCATCTGCTGAACCGGCTTCGACGGCTTCGGTTTCAGCTCCGGCTTCTTGCTCAGTTGCAGGCGTTTCTCCACCCGCTTCTATTGCCTCTGCAGTCTCTGCCGCTTCAGGGGCTGCCAGTTCCTCGGCCGGCGCTTCTACCGCTGCTTCCCCAGCATCGAGGCTGGAGAAATAATTATTCACCGCCAAGCTGATTTTCTCCACTGTCTTGGGCCCGATGCCCTCAATCGCCTCGAGTTGTTCCGGCGTCATGTCAGCCAATGCCTCTACGGTAGTGACACCCGCGGCCGTCAATTTCTCGATCAAGCCTTCTCCCAAGCCAGGCACACTCTCGAGCGGAGTGGAAGTCGATCCCACCAGCGCAGACATCTGCTGCTCCACTTCCTGCCGCTTTTCTTCTTCACTCTTGATGTCGATCTTCCAACCCAGCAGCTTCGCGGCCAGACGGACGTTCTGTCCCTTTTTACCAATGGCCAACGAGAGCTGGCTGTCATCCACTACCACTTCAAGATGCTTGTCGGATGCATCGACTACGGTGACCCGGCTGACTTTGGCCGGCTGCAGCGCCTTTTCCGCGAAGGTCACTGGATCTTCGTGATACTCGATGATGTCAATCTTCTCTCCGCGCAGCTCGCGAATGATGGACTGCACGCGCATCCCTTTCATGCCGACGCAAGCGCCGACCGCGTCCACGTCCTTATCCTTCGACATCACAGCAATCTTGGTGCGTTCTCCCGCTTCGCGTGCGATCGCGCGGATCACTACCGTACCGTCATAAATTTCCGGCACTTCCGTCTGGAACAAGTGCTGGACCAGCTCCGGAGCGGCGCGTGACACCACCACTCCCGGACCTTTGGAAGCTCTCTCGACTCTGGCAATAACGACCCGTACACGCTCCCCGATAGCAAATGATTCCAGGCGTGATTGTTCCTTTCGCGACATGCGGGCTTCGGCCTTGCCCAGGTCGAAAATCACATCGGGCCCTTCAATTCGCTTTACGGTAGCGTTGACGATTTCAGCGACCCGTCCGATGTATTCGTTGTAAACGGTGTCGCGCTCTGCCTCGCGTACCTTCTGAAAAATAACTTGCTTCGCCAGTTGCGCCGCGATTCGTCCCAGGATGCCCTCAGTCACTTTGGGGATCTGCAGCTCGCCTCCAACTTCAATATTGGGATCGACCTTGCGCGCGTCTTCCAGAGTCACCTGAAGTTGTGGATCTTCAACCTGATCGGGATCTTCCACCACCGTCTTAACCGCAAACGCGCGTATCTTGCCGGTTTCTTTGTCCAGCTGTGCCCGCAGGTTTTCCTGAGTCTTGTAGTATTTGCGCGTGGCGACCACAATTGCGTCTTCCACCGCACTGACCACAATTTGCGGATCGATCCCCTTTTCCCTGCTCAGCGCGTCGATGGTGTTATAAAGCTCGCTTGCCATAGAAAATATTCCGTATTAACCCCGCGACTCAGCGCGCGGCTCTAAATCTCCGGTACCAAATTTGCCTTCTCCACGTTGGCCAGCTCAATTACCAATTTCTGCGAGCCGCCTCCGGGTCGAGGCTTCTTTCGCGCCGCATTCATCTCAATCGTGAGACGACCTTGCTGAAAACTCTCCAGACGTCCTTCAAAGTGGCGGCTACCATTCACCGGCTGCCGCGTCATCACTTTGACTCGGCTGCCCGTGAAGCGCTCATAGTCCGCCGGCCGACTAAGCTTGCGATCCAGCCCTGGCGAAGATACTTCCAGGAGATACGATCCTGGAATTACGTCCTCCACATCGAGGATCGTGCCCACTTCCCGGCTAAGATTTGCGCAATCCTCATGCGTGACCCCGCCAGACTTGTCGATGAAAATACGCAGCATGCGAGCTTTGCCCCCGCCGCGCAACTCCACTTCCACGATCTCCAAGCCGGTCGAGGCCCCGACCCGCTCCGCTATTTCCCGAACTCGATCAACGTCAAGTGCCATGAAACCAGTGATTTACTGGCCGCCGCACAGTAGAAAAATGGGCTGAAACTAAAAAGTGGGCTTGCGCCCACTGGTGTGTTTCGCCAATCCTGGTACTACACAACAGTTTCCAACCACAAATATACGCCGGTCAGAAGCAAAAGACAAACTGCTCAAGCCAATGGAGTTATGACTTGGACTGGTGTCGGAAGGAGACGATCACCGGGCAATGACTTGTGCGAACCCGAGGTTCAGTAGCACATCCCGAAAGCCAAAGCGTCCGAGTAGCGACGTTTCTAATTTACTGTGGCATTGGGGCCTCCAGAGATCCCACCAGCCCCGTGCGGACGTCTTGTACCGCGAGGTGAACTTGATTGGTCCCCTGTTGTGGATCCAGATTCATGTGCAACAACAAACCGTGTTGAAGCAGTTGCTGATAGGTATTTGCATCAAACGCTTGATCCACTTTCATGCTGCGATTGGACAGCATCTTGCCTGCGGGTGAATACACCGCGGCATAAAAGGCGACATTAAGCTTCTTGCCGCCGGAAGCATCCTCCGTGGAGAGGGTGCTTGCATCGACCAGGAAGTCCACTCCCACTTTGTCTTTCGCCGCTTTGTTGGCCGAGGGCGGCTGCACTCGAGCACTGAAGGCGACCAGTGTAGACGGGGCCGCATCGCTCAACGCCGAGGCAACTTCCTGGCTTGGGTTGTAGCCCTTCGTTTGTGTTGGATCAATAGCCATGTAGCCACGCCGGTTTTGGACCTCCACGCCATCGCGCTTGACTTTGACTTTAATCTGCCGGTACTTGCCATCGTACTTTTTGTTCTCTGGGTAATATCCCAGCGTATAGGCTGCGGAAGTGTCTTCGAAGGCGCGCTCCACCCCAACTTTGATCTCATTCTGGTTGACGTATGCTCGGCCACCAGTCTCGCGAGCCATTTCTCGCATGGTTTCCTGCGAATCTTGTGCAGTCGAAATTGACAGTCCGCGGGCATCCACCGGATAGATTGCAACCTGCGCCGTTGCCAGTCGGGCCGCCAGTTCGCGGATTTCATCAGCGTGCGCTTGCCGGAAGGTTGCTGCCAGACTTCCGGCAGCATGCTGACCCACCCGTCGCGTGTCAAGGCTGGGTAATGTCTCCTCCAGCTCTGTGTCAGTCATGGTTCGATTCTCGGGGACGAGAGAGAAAGGCAGATTCCCAGTTACCCAAATAATGTTTTTACGGCCCGGAAGACCGCCCAGGATACGTCCGAGACTGTTGAGCGCATCCAGGGTCATCACGGCTCGACGATTTTCATCATAGAAAACCTGCGCCCCCGCGAAGGCCGCAACCGCCGCTTCGGCGATGGCCATCGATGTACCCGCTCCAGTCCCTCTAGGACCAGAGGCGTCAGCGACATGGGCCGGAGGTGTGGCGGCAGTCATGGCGGCCACGGTCGAACCGGTAGTGGCCTCCCCGGCAGCGGCGCTGGTCTGCGGCCCACCGGCGGCGGCAAATTTCTGAGGCTCGGGCTTGTAGCGTTGCAACGCTGCATACAAGATATCCGGATCGCTGGTGAAATCCTGCAACACGTTCAGCGAACCGGTAAGGCTAAAAACGCCCATTCGTTGCCCCGGCTTGTATTGTTGCTGGACAAAACTGAGCATCTGGCGCCGCGCGTAACCCTGGTCGGAATAGGGAGTGTTGAGGGCATCGAGCAACATGGCGGTCACAGGTCCACCGGGCGAACGGTATTGCGGGCGGTTCGAATAGATGCCTGGGGGCAAGGGCTGCCCAGCAGCGGTGTTTTCTCCGGGCGTTGCGAAGGTTGAAATCTTCTGAGTCTTGCCGTTTTCTTCAACGACGAAATCTTCCGGACGAAGTCCAGTTATGGGTTTGCCTTGCTTATCCGTAACTACCACGTCCACCACCACCATGTGCGTGCTCACTCTTATAGTCGGCGCCGGAATCTGGGTGGGCGAAGAGGCTGGAGCTTGAAACCACCCAATCGCCGTACTTGCCAGCACAAGTAGAGATACGAGCAGGCAGCGCCTGCGAACCAAGTGCGTGGACATAGATTTCTCCTTTATGAATTCACTTCTTGTGCCGACAAACGTTAGTACGTTTCGCCGCGCAGCGCAAGCCATTTGCCTCAACCGGCAACGCTCTCTAGAATAGAGGCTTAACTTTTCACAGAGAAAAATTATGATTCACTTTCCGGTTCCTGAGGCTCTCACCTTCGACGACGTGTTGCTGCTGCCTGCCCGTTCCGATGTTGTGCCGGCGCTGGCCAGCACCCAGACGCAGCTCACGAGCAATATCCGCCTGAATATTCCCATCATCAGCGCCGCCATGGACACTGTCACAGAATCCCACATGGCCATTGCTCTGGCACAGCAGGGCGGCATGGGAATCATTCATCGCAACCTGACCATCGAGCAGCAGGCCAATGAAGTGGACAAGGTGAAACGTTCAGAGAGCGGGATGATTGTAGATCCCGTCACCATGTCACCTGACGACAAAGTTTATGATGCGCTGGAAGTAATGCGGAAATATAAAATTTCCGGCGTGCCCATCACGAAAAACAAAAAGCTCGTCGGTATCCTGACCAATCGCGACCTCCGTTTTGAAACCCGTTTCGATATTCCCATCAGCAAGGTAATGACCAAGAACGATTTGATCACCGTCGCAGTGGGCACCACGCTGGAAGAGGCGGAGAAGATTTTGCACGAGCACCGCGTGGAAAAACTCCTGGTGGTGGACGATCAATACAATCTGAAAGGCTTGATCACGGTCAAAGATATCCAGAAGAAATTGAAATATCCCAATGCCGCCAAGGATTCGCAGGGACGCTTACGTGTAGGCGCGGCCATCGGCGCGACCGGAGACTTCCTCGAACGTGCCCAGGAACTGGCCAGTTGCAAGGTGGATCTGCTGGCAATTGACAGCGCCCACGGCCACTCCACGCGCGTACTGGAAGCGATTCAAACCATCAAATCCAAGCTTCCCGAAGTCGATCTTATCGCCGGCAATGTGGGCACTTTTGACGGCGCATGCGAGTTAGCTCGCGCTGGTGTGGATGCGATCAAAGTTGGAATCGGGCCAGGCTCCATCTGCACCACACGAGTGGTGACCGGCGCTGGAGTCCCCCAGATCACAGCTATTGCGGAAGCTTATCGCGCGACCAAGGATGCGAACATTCCCGTCATCGCCGACGGTGGTATCAAATACTCCGGTGACATCACCAAGGCCCTAGCCGCCGGCGCCGGCGGAGTGATGATTGGATCCCTATTCGCCGGAACCGACGAAAGTCCGGGCGAACTGATCCTGTATCAAGGCCGCACCTTCAAATCCTACCGTGGTATGGGTTCCCTGGGCGCCATGGCTGCCGGTTCAAGTGAGCGCTACTTCCAGAACACTGACGGAGATTCATCCACTGCAATGCCGGTCCTTGGCGAGGAATCAAACCGGATGGCAAAGCTGGTGCCAGAAGGGATCGAGGGACGAGTTCCCTATCGCGGCTCGGTTTCTATGATCGTGCACCAGATGGTGGGCGGACTGAAATCGGGCATGGGCTACTGCGGCTGCTCCACAATTCCGGAGTTGCTGCAGAAAACGCGCTTCGTCCGCATCAGCGTGGCAGGGTTGCGCGAGAGTCACGTGCACGATGTCATGATCACTCGCGAGGCGCCCAACTATGCCATGGAATAGCTGGAAAGCCCGGGTTTGAACCCCACTAAAAAACAGTTATTAAAAGAATGGATCGCCGCCGGTTTGTGGCTTGCACTCATCGCGGGGGAGTCCACCAACCATCTCTCCGCTGCGAATACAAGTCGGATTCTATATCCGTTATTTCATTTCTTCACTGGAGTTGATCCCGTCCGTTTCGTGATTTGGGATTATTACATTCGGAAGATGGGCCACTTGGTGGGCTATTTCGGTCTGAGCATTTTGCTGTTTCGCGCTTGGCGTGCCACATTCCCGTTCGCCAGTCCCTCCTCTTGGTCGATGCAATGGGCAAGAATCTCTTTCTTCATGACCGCGTTAGTGGCAAGTCTCGACGAATGGCATCAGACTTATCTCACCTCACGCACCGGCAGTCTACGCGACGTTATGCTGGATAGTTCCGCTGCACTGACGGCGCAGATTCTAATTTTCTTGCTTGTGAAGGGAAATCGCACATCGGCCAGGCAAGTGTTTTCGCGCTGATCACGCGCTTACCAGGAAAACGGTCAATGGCCGAGAGATAGCTGAACTAGTACATAGCCTCGTACTTAGTCACAACCCACTCTCCGCCTTTTTTCTCCTCCGTGACCGAAAACAATTCCATGTAGGTGTTCTTCTCATCGCCAACATTGCGGCGTTTGCCGCGATAGCGCAGGATACGCAGGGGCGGAGTATCTTCCCACTCCGCTAACTCCCAGGAGAGCAACGGATGTCTCGCCTCCGAATCGCAGATGAAGGCTGCATATTTCGTGCGGTAATCTTTCGCCCAGTTGGCGAGTTGCTCCTGGCAACGTCCGTCGCGCATGGCGCGAATGAAGGTGGCAGCCACGTTTTCCGAAGAACGATCACGCAGCGGATTGAGCGAAATGGAATTGGGAATCCCTGAAAGCGGATCGCGCCCTTCCGACCGGGACAGCACCGGCCCTTGATTGTTCAACCACAACAGATAGCCAAAAAAAATCACTATTAGCAGTGTGCCAGCCCCTGCCGCGATAACGATTTGGGTGCGCGAGGATGCCATGTCCCTTGCGCCAGTGTAGCCCCGCTGGGGTACGAAACAAGGTTACCGGAGGGATACGTGGTTACCGTGCAATGGACATGTGCCATTACCGTTTGCAGTGGTCAAGCTACCCGCACCTAAAAGAAAAACGCACCCGAGAGGTGGGTGCGTTTGCAAATTGACTATGAGGTCGAAGCGGGACGACAGATGTTCGACTTACTCCTTCTTGTCTTTGTCTTCCCCTTCACTATGTTCCACAGCCTGCTGCGATTCGGCTTCTTCCATGGCCTTCTTGGCTTCGGCGGTCCGCTTGGCGCGGATTTCGGAGCGTTTCTGACGCTTTTCTTCCTGCAGCTTCTCACTGCCCAACAGTTCGATGAAGGCTTTTTCAGCTCCATCGCCCTTCTGCCAACCTGAACGCGTGATCCGCAGATATCCGCCCTGGCGATCACCGAAGCGAGGACCGATGGTGTCGAATAGTTTATCCACGGCAGCGCTGGTCATCAGATATGCGCCAGCCCGGCGGCGGGCGGAAAGATCGCCACGCTTGCCCAGCGTGATCATCTTCTCGACTTGAGGACGCATGGCCTTGGCTTTCGGGACAGTAGTTTCAATCCGCTCTTCAAGTATGAGCGAAGTCACCAGATTCCGCAGCAACGAGCGGCGGTGACTGGTGTTACGTCCCAGTTTCCATCCTGCTACTTTGTGACGCATGAGAAACCTCAATTAGAAATACCTAGTGGCAAGTCGACCCAGGTTTGTTCTAACCACTAGCCACTAGCCACTGTTCTTACAGATCGTTATCGTTGCCGTAAGCCGACGCCGGCAGTACCAGGTTCGAGGTCGGACCAGGCACGGCATTTCCGTGCTCATCGATCTTCATCCCCAGGCTCAAGCCCATCGAGGAAAGAATTTCTTTAATCTCGTTCAGCGACTTACGCCCGAAATTCTTGGTCTTCAGCATTTCGGCTTCGGTTTTCTGCACCAGTTCACCAATGGTCTGGATATTGGCATTCTTCAGGCAGTTGTAACTGCGCACCGAAAGTTCTAGTTCCTCGACTGAGCGGTTCAGATTTTCGTTCTTGATCTCTGGCTTACGTTCCTCGGTAGAGGTTGCAGTCTCGATATCTTCCTCGAAGTTGATGAAGATATTCATGTGGTCCTTCAGCAACTTGGCCGCTAGACCAATCGAGTCCGCAGGAGTGATGGAACCATTGGTCCACACTTCGAGCGTGAGCTTGTCGTAATCGGTGATCTGCCCCAAACGCGCGGCTTCCACCGTGTAATTACATTTGCGAACCGGCGAGTGAACCGAATCGATGGGAATGAAACCGATTCCCAGGTCTTCGTCGAAGTTCTTATCCGCGGAGACGTAACCGCGTCCCCGCTTGAGCCGCATTTCCATGTCGAGCTTGCCGCCTTCGCTGACCGTCGCGACGTACACGTCTTTGTCGAGCACTTCGACATCAGCGTCAGCCTCGATCATGCCCGAGGTAACTATGCCCGGCTGATCGGCGCGAAGATAGATGGCTTTGGGAGCGTCGCCACTCAATTTGAACGGAATCTGCTTCAGATTGAGGATGATGTCGGTGGCATCTTCGACAACACCCGGAATTGACTGGAATTCGTGCAGCACGCCCTCAATTTTCACCGCCGTGACCGCTGCCCCCTCGATCGAGGAAAGCATTACGCGACGCAAGGCATTTCCAATCGTGGTCCCGAAGCCACGTTCAAACGGCTGCGCCCAGAAAATACCGTACTTATCGGTTAAGGATGAGGTGTCTACTGCAAGACGTTTCGGTTTCTGAAAACCTTTCCACAACATTTGTTGCTCCTCTCGGCCATGTGGCTCAGTCCTGACAGGTCCCTGAACTGGTCCAGAGTTCAGGTCAAGCGTCAGAGACAGGCTGATCTGGCTCGAAGTAGACCGGAAAATCAATTTCTGGTTTCCAGTTTCTAGTTCCCTGAAACTGGACACCAGAAACTCGAAACTATTTGCTGTACAACTCAACGATCAACTGCTCATTGACCGGCAAATTAATGTCCTCACGTTTAGGCAGCGCCAACACGCGTGCCTTGTAATTGTCGCGATCGATGTCCATCCAATTCGGTGCATTCTGGTGGCTGGCGAATTCTTTTGCCTGCTCCAGGATGGCCAGCTTGCGGCTGCCTTCGCGAATGGCGATCTCTTCGCCAACCGCGACTTCATAGGAAGGAATATTGACCTTTCGGCCATTCACCTGAACGTGTCCATGGCGCACCAGCTGGCGCGCCTGGCGCCGCGAAATGCCAAAGCCCAGACGATAAACCACGCTGTCGAGGCGGCGTTCCAGTTGTTGCAGCAGCAATTCGCCGGTCACGCCTTTGGTGCGCGCGGCCTTCTCGAAGTAATTGCGGAACTGCCCTTCCTGCGTGAAGTACATACGTTTAGCCTTCTGCTTTTCGCGCAGTTGCAGGCCGTAACCCACGATTTTAGCTTTGCGGTCTTTACCGTGCTGACCAGGAGCGAAGTTGCGTTTTTCAATGGGACACTTATCGCTAAAGCACTTCGTGCCTTTGAGAAACAGCTTCATGCCTTCGCGGCGGCAGAGACGGCAGACGGGATCGGTATAACGTGCCAAGTTGTTTTCTCCTTAATTAGATGACCGGTTTACAGGTTTGGCTTCACCCTTCGTCCCGGACCAAAAATCAGTTTTTAGTTTCCAGTGTCTAGTGTCTAGTCACCGATCACTAGCCTGTTTTGACTGGCACTGTTCTTAGACCCTTCTCCGCTTGGGCGGACGGCAACCGTTGTGCGGAATCGGTGTCGCATCACGAATAGTGCGTACTTCAATGCCGGCGGCCGCCAGAGCGCGGATCGCAGACTCGCGGCCCGATCCCGGGCCGCTGACCCGGACTTCTACGCTGCGCACTCCATGATCACGGGCCAGGTTGGCCGCGTTCATCGCAGCCTGCTGCGCTGCGAAGGGCGTCCCTTTTCGCGAGCCGCGAAAGCCCAGCGATCCGGAACTCTTCCACGCCAGAACATTTCCCGCCGGATCCGCGATGGTCACAATCGTGTTGTTGAAGCTGGCCTGGATGTGCGCGATCCCATGCGTAACGTGCTTACGCTCTTTTTTCTTGAACGTCTTCTTCTTGCTTTTCTTCTCCGGCGCCGGTGCGCCAGTCGCTGCCGCTGCTACAGGTTTTGCCATAGTTAGTTTCCAATGCTAGTGGCTGGTGATTAGTGGCTAGTCTGGTCGAAGTGGTTATGGCCACTAATCACTAGCCACTGCCTTATGTCTTTGCCGCTATTTTCTTCTTTTGCGCGACTGTCCCTTTGCGTGGGCCTTTTCTGGTGCGGGCGTTGGTGTGCGTACGCTGTCCGCGGACGGGCAAGTTACGACGATGACGATATCCACGATAGGAACCGATTTCGATGAGCCGCTTGATATTCATCGAAATTTCCTTGCGCAGGTCGCCTTCCACCATGCCTTCGCCTTCGATCACCTGGCGAATGCGATTTACTTCGTCCTCGCCCAGATCCTGGACCGGCTTCATCGGATCCACCTTGGCCTCATCCAGAATGCGAGCGGCGCGTGAGTTGCCGATGCCGTAGATATAAGTCAGCGCGATATTCACATGCTTGTTGCGCGGAAGATCGACGCCTGCGATACGTGCCATAAAATTCCTCTGTGCCTATCCTTGACGCTGTTTATGCTTCGAATTCTCGCAAATCACCCGCACCACACCTTTGCGGTGGATGACCTTGCATTTGTCGCAAATTTTCTTGACCGATGCTCTTACTTTCATAATTCCGTCCTTAGTCGTTGGTCGTCAGCCCAATCATTTGTAGCGATAGACGATGCGGCCGCGGTTCAGGTCGTAGGGCGAAAGCTCGACTGCGACCTTGTCGCCGGGAAGGATACGAATGAAATTTTTCCGCATCTTGCCCGAAACGTGTGCCAGCACTTGATGCTTATTCTCCAGCTCCACTCGGAACATCGCGTTGGGCAGTGGTTCGACCACTGTCGCCATCACCTCTATCGCGTCTTCTTTACTCATGAACTCCTTAAGATCGATTTCTCGCTTACTTACTGCGTCAGAATCATGGGGCCGTCACGCATGACGGCGACGCAGTGCTCGAAATGAGCGCTATAACTGCCATCCGCCGTCACCGCGGTCCACTTATCGTCCAGCACGCGGGTTCCAGGCTGTCCGGAATTCACCATCGGCTCGATGGCCAGCACCATGCCTTCGCGCAACCGGGCGCCGTGCCCCCGGGTTCCGAAATTGGGAACCTGCGGTTCCTCATGCAACCGCGTACCAATACCGTGTCCCACAAACTCGCGCACTACACTGAAGCCCGCGGCCTCGACAAATTCCTGGACAGCCGCCCCTACATCGCCCACCGCATTACCGATGCGGGCCGCCTCGATGGCGCGATAGAGCGAAGCTTCCGTAACTTCCAGCAGCTTGCGCAACTCTGGGCTCAGGGAATCATCCACCGGAACCGTGATGGCCGCATCGCCGTAATATCCGTCGAGCACCACGCCGCAATCGATAGAAACAATATCGCCGGCACGGAGCAGCCGTTTCTCGGATGGGATACCGTGCACAATCTCTTCGTTCACCGAAGTACAAAGCACGCAGGGATAATCGAAATATCCCTTGAATGCAGGCTTCGCGCCCAAGTCTTTCATCTTTTGTTCAGCGGCGCGTTCCAGTTCCATCGTGCTTACGCCCGGTGCGACCAATGTGCGCAGATGATCGAGCACCTCACGCACGACGTGACCGCTGCGCCGCATTTTTTCAATCTCTGCCGCTGATTTACACACAATCGCCATTCCCTAATTGCGACCGGCCGCAGCCGGGCTGTGGCTTTCAATTTCCCGGAACACTTGCTCGCTCACTTCATCCACGGGCAGGTCGGCATTCACCGGCACCAGTCGGCCCTTGCGCTCGTAATACTCCACCACGGGCCGCGTCTGCAGTTCGTAGGCTGTCAGACGCTCCCGGATCACGTCCTCGCGATCATCGTTTCGGGTTACCAGCTGGGAACCGTCAACATCGCAGGTATTGGCGACGCGGGGTGGCTGAAAATGGACGTTATAGATTCGCCCACAAGTAGGACAACTTCTACGTCCTATGAGCCGAAGTAATAACTGATTATAATCCACGTCCATCCGGATCACAATCGGCAAACACTTGCCACGATGTGAGTTGTCAAAGAACTCGTTCTCCAGAAAAGCATCCAGCCATCCCGCCTGTGCTGCCGTTCTTGGGAAACCGTCCAGTATAAAACCGCGCGCACAATCGGCATTGCGCAAGCGCAGCGCCACCATGTCGCATACCAGATTGTCGGGCACGAGATCTCCCCGCGCCATGACGTCACGCGCCTGGACGCCTAGCTCGGTGCCGCGCTGCACGTTCTCCCGCAGAATGTCTCCGGTGGAAACCTGAGGGATGCCATATCGTTCGGCAATCCGCTTAGCCTGCGTACCCTTGCCCGCACCCGGAGGTCCGAGCAGGATGATGGGTCCGACGTTGCGCGAGATTACTTCCGCCATCCATTGCCCCGACGACTAAGATCGTTCCCTTCCCACAAGCAGCAGCCAACTACGACCAGGTACGACGGCCGCGTATGCGTCCGCTGCGCGGAGTAAATCCGTCGTAGTGACGCATGATGAGCTGCGCTTCAATCTGTGTAACCGTATCCATGGCTACGCCTACTACGATCAGCAAGGAAGTGCCGCCAAAATAGAACGAGACTCCAAGACCGTTAGTCATCCAGGCCGGCAAACGTTCGAAAAAGGCTCCTACGGCGCCGGGTAGGTGGTTCAAGTGAATACCGGCGATCATCCATTCCGGAATAAAAGAGATGATGATGAGGTAGAGAGCTCCTACCAGCGTTATGCGGGTGAGAATCTCATTAATGTGATCTGCTGTTCGTTTTCCCGGACGGATACCTGGAATAAATCCGCCGTACTTCCTCATGTTGTCGGCAACTTCGTTGGGGTTGAAAACAATTGATACGTAGAAGTACGCAAAGAAAATAATTCCCACCGCATACAACAGCGTGTAGAGCGGCTCGCCCCATCCCAGCGCGTGCATCATAGGTCCGAAGTAGCGATTGTCCCGCAATCCGTAACCTATCGTTTGCGGCAGCGTCAGGATGGACGAGGCGAAGATCACGGGCATCACGCCTCCCGCATTCACACGCAGAGGGAGATGAGTAGACTGTCCGCCCATGACCTTGCGTCCAACGACACGTTTGGCGTATTGCACCGGAATGCGCCGCTCACTGCGTTCCATATAAACGATGAACGCGACGACCAGAATCATCAGCGCGACCAACAGGGCAATGGCGACAGGCGTAAACGGCCCCCACGCCTGGGTGTGAACTTTGTCGTACAAGTCAGCAACCCCCCGCGGAAGACCAACAACGATCCCGGCAAAAATCAGCAGCGACATCCCGTTGCCGACGCCGCGCTCCGTAATCTGTTCGCCCAGCCACATGATGAACGCGCTGCCCGTGGTGAGGGTCAGCATGGTCATCAGAATGAAACCAGGTCCGGGATTGACGACGAAATCACCAGTCTTCTGCAAGCTGAACGCAATACCAAACGACTGGATCGCGCTCAGGATAACAGTGAGATAACGGGTCCACTGTGTAATCTTCTTTCGACCCAGCTCGCCTTCCTTCTGCAGCTTGGCGAGAGGCTCATACACCACAGTCAACAACTGCAAAATGATGGAAGCCGTGATGTACGGCATGATGCCGAGGGCAAAAATAGTCAGACGGCGGAGTTGTCCGCCGGAGAACAAATCTACAAAGCCGAGGAACGTGCCGCGGTTCTGCTCAAAGAATTGTTGCAACTTATCGGCATTAACGCCGGGCGTAGGGATGTGCCCGCCAAGGCGATATACGGCCAGCAGGCCAAGCGTGAAAAGAATGCGCTTGCGCAAGTCGGGAATGCGAAAGATGTTGGCCAGTTTGTCGAACATTTACTGCAACACCTCGAATTTGCCGCCGGCCTTACTAATCTTCTCCTGCGCCGATTTGGAAAATTTGTGCGCGTGAATAGTGAGAGCTGCGGAAAGCTCCCCGTCACCAAGCACTTTAATGGGATGCTTCGTCCGAACTACGCCGGCCTTGCGCAAAACTTCCGGTGTAATTGTCGTCTCGCCCAGCGCTGCCAGCTTTTCCAGATTCACGATGCAATATTCCTTCCGGAAAATGTTGGTGAAGCCGCGTTTGGGCATGCGGCGGTGCAAAGGCATTTGGCCGCCTTCAAAACCACGCATCATCCGCGAACCGCTGCGCGAACGCTGACCTTTGTGACCACGCGTGGAAGTCTTGCCCATGCCTGACCCCATGCCGCGGCCTACCCGCTTCTTGCCTTCTGACGCCTTCTTCGGTGCTCGAATATTCGAGAGATTCATAATCGTCCCAAGCTACTTTTGAACAATTTCCACCAGGTGCGGCACCTTGGCCACCATCCCGCGGATGGCGGGGTTATCCGGGCGCTCGACAATCTGATTAAGCCGGGTAAAGCCCAGACCTTTGACCACGCGTTTTTGTTTTTGTGGAGCGCAAATGGCGGAGCGTACCCATTTCAGGTGAAGCTTTCCGCCTCTATTGGATGTCTTAGCTATCATTTCAGTTCCTCATCACCACACGCTGCCGGCACTACAATTCTTCCGCGGATTTGCCCCGCATGGCAGCAACATCGCTCCGATTCTTCAGGCGCTTAAGCGCGTCAAATGTTGCCTTGATCACATTGTGCGGATTGGTTGTTCCGATCGACTTGGTAAGCACGTTCTGAATACCTGCCGAAGTCATGACCGCACGCACTGCACCACCCGCAATTACACCCGTACCTTCTGGAGCCGGCTTAAGGAGCACCTTGCCAGAACCAAATCGCCCGAGCACCATGTGCGGGATCGTAGTTTGTGTCAGGTTCACGCGGACAAGGTTTTTCTTCGCTGACTCAATACCTTTGCGAATAGCTTGAGGAACCTCTTTGGCTTTCCCCGATCCATAACCCACCACCGCGGCACTTGGATCTCCGACCACGACCAGTGCGGCAAAGGAGAGGTTCTTGCCTCCCTTGACTACCTTGGTGACACGGTTGATGGACACCACTTGATCCTTGAGTTGGTACGAACCTGCATCGAGCTTCTTAATTACAGTTGGCATTCTGAACTCTCATTTCAAATCTGATGTCGAGTTTCATTCTCCGAATCTAGAATTGCAATCCCGCTTCGCGCGCGGCGTCGGCCAATGCCTTGACGCGTCCGTGATAGATGTAACCACCTCGATCGAAAACTACTTTTGTAATCCCTTGAGCTTTGGCACGTTCGGCAATCGCTTTACCCACACTTTTCGCCACGGCCACGTTCCCGCCGATACGCCGCTCACCTTTTTTCCCCTCCGCCGAGTTAGCGGAGACCAGAGTCGCGCCTTTGAGATCGTCGATGAGCTGAACATAGATGTGGTTCAGCGAACGATACACATTCAAACGTGGACGCTCAGAGGTCCCCATGACCTTCTTGCGGATCCGGTCGTGCACGTGCCGCCGCTTCGCATTCTTGGATAATTGTGTCAGCATTTTCTTAATCCTTGGTCGCTAGTCGTGGGCCCCTGGTCAAACCACGCCGTTATTTCGCTCCCGTCTTGCCGACCTTCTTCTTCAAGCGTTCGCCGGAGTAACGCACACCCTTATTCTTGTAAGGATCGGGCGGACGCAAGCTACGCATCTCGGCAGCAACTTGTCCAACCTTCTGACGATCAATGCCGGTGACGGTCAGCTTGGTTTGCTTGGGGTCAACTGCCGCTTCAATACCGGAAGGCAGCGGATATTCGATGGGATGCGAATATCCCAAGCTGAATACAACTGTGCCTTTGCCTTTGAGCTCCGCGCGATAACCGATACCGACGATTTCCAGTTCGCGGGTCCAGCCTTTGGTTACACCTTCCACAGCGTTGTTCACCAGGGCGCGAGCTAACCCATGGACAGCGGCCTGGGAGTCGTTCTCGCGAATCGCTACCAGATTGCCGTCCTGCTGTTCCACGCGAATGCCGCGCGGAAGGGGAGTATCCAGCTTGCCCTTCGGCCCCTGCACGGCGACAACGTTGCCTTCGATTTTTACCGTCACTCCCTTGGGGAGTGGGATCGGCTTTCTTCCAATTCGTGACATAAAATCAGCTCTTTAACTTTCAGCTTTTGTATCACTACCAGATTTGGCAGAGTACTTCTCCGCCCACACCTTGTTTGCGCGCCTGACGTCCCGTCATTACACCGCGAGGGGTAGTAAGAATATTGATCCCCAGTCCTCCCAACACGCGCGGAATTTCGGTGCGCCGCACATAGACCCGGCAACCCGGCCGTGAAATTCGCTCTACATTCGAAATCGCGGCTTCGTTGTTGTTGCCGTATTTCAGGTAAACGCGCAACATCTTGTGGCCTTCGTCGTCTGTAGCCTTGAAATTGGAGATGTAACCCTCTTCCTTGAGAATGCGGGCAATCTCCAGCTTCAGCTTGGAAGCGGGAATATCCACCTTCTGGTGACGCGACGTAATCGCGTTACGGATTCGCGCCAGCATGTCTGCGACCGGATCGGTCAACCTCATTGTTTTGCTTCTCCTCAGCCGCCCGTTTGCTCTGGCCTGATTTGCGCTCTGCCAGAGAACCCGCGACGACGAATTTCTAACCCGTTACCACCAAATCATTGCTACCACGATGACTTCGAAACTCCGGGTATTTCCCCGCGCAGCGCTAGTCCCCGGAAGCACAAGCGGCAGATGCCGAACTTGCGCAGAAACGCGCGCGGCCTCCCACATAACTGGCAGCGATTATGCTTGCGGCTGGAGAACTTGGGCTTCCTTGCGTCCTTAACTCGTTTTGCGGTTGTGGCCACTTAGTTTTTAGCTCCTGAATTCTTGCGTTCAATCACGTAATACAAACTCGCTCACGCCCGGAACGGCATTCCGAGATGCTTCAACAACGCGCGCGCCTGATCATCATTCCCGGCGGTGGTCACGATAGTGACGTTCATGCCTTTCAATTTATCGACCTTGGCATAATCAATCTCGGGAAAAATCAGCTGGTCATGAAGACCGAGCGTGTAGTTGCCACGTCCGTCAAATGACTTGGTAGAAACTCCACGAAAGTCGCGGACGCGCGGCAACACCACGTTGACCAGGCGATCGAAGAACTCGTACATGCGATCACCGCGCAGCGTCACCATGGCGCCAATTGGCATGCCGGCTCGGACTTTAAATGCCGCAATCGATTTCTTGGCACGCGTCACGACCGGCTTCTGGCCAGTGATTTGGCTGAGTTCATTTACCGCGGGATCCAGTACTTTCGCATTTTGCGTGGCTTCTCCCACACCCATGTTGACCACGATCTTGTGAAGATGCGGCACCGCCATGGGATTCTTCAGCTCAAATTCTTTCATCAGTGCGGGAGCGACTTCTTTTTCGAAGCGTCCTTTGAGACGCGGCTTTTCCTTGGCGCTATGACGCGCTGCCTCAGGTACCCGCTGCTCTTCCTGTTTTTCGCCCTTTTTTTCTTTTTTATCTTTTGCCATGGTTCTGTCTTTCGTCCCTACGGGACTCAGTCCTTGCTTGCGTCTACCCCAGGGCTTGCGCCCCTGGGCTAAATTATTCCGCCCCTACGGGGCTGGAGCTGGTCAGCTGTTAGGACAAAATCTGACTTTCTGACTTCTGAAGTTCAGATATCTCACTTATCCAGCGTGGTTCCACATTTCTTGCACACCCGGACTTTACGGTCGCCACGCTTTTCGCGGCCAACGCGCACTGGACCGCACGTTGGGCAGAGCAACTGCACATTGGAGAGCGAGATGCGGCTCTCCTGTTCAGCGATTCCGCCCTTCACGTTGCGCTGCGGATTGGGACGCACGTGTTTCTTGACCAGCATGACATGTTCGACCAGGACCTTGCCATCGTCCGGAAAAACCCGTAGCACGCGGCCTTCTTTTCCTTTGTCCCGGCCGGTGATCACCTTGACGGTGTCATTACGCCGAATGTCCGTTCGTTTGTGTTCCGTGCTTACTGTTTGCATTTCTAAACCTTTTCCTATTCCTAAGCTGCTTACAAAACTTCCGGAGCCAGCGAAACGATCTTCAGGAATTTTCTCTCCCGCAGTTCACGGGCAACTGGTCCGAAAACACGCGTCCCTACTGGCTCGCCAGCATCGTTGATGAGCACAGCCGCATTCTGGTCGAAGCGGATGTAGGTGCCGTCACGCCTGCGATGCTCCTTGCGAGTGCGTACGATCACCGCTTTCACCACTTTTCCTTTTTGCACCTGGCCGTCCGGCGCAGCCTCTTTTACGCTGGCAGTGATTACGTCTCCAAGGCCGGCGTTCAACCCGGTGGAACCGCCGAGCGGCAGAATCATTTGTAGTTTCCGCGCGCCGGAGTTATCGGCGACCTCGAGCATGCTTCTCATCATCACGGCCATAATCAGATCTCCTCTGCGCCCGCCGCTCCGTTACTGAATATCGGTAGCGATGGTCTCCGGCACCAAAGCCGTGCGGCGCACAATATCCTTCAAACGCCACCGCTTCAACTTGGACAAAGGCCGAGTTTCTTCCAGACGGACGACATCTCCTATGCGAGCTTCGTTCTTTTCATCGTGCGCGTAAAATTTCTTGGCCTTGGAGACGACGCGTCCATAGAAGGGATGCGCCTTTTTGCGCACCACTTCCACCACGATCGTCTTCTGCATGCGGTTGGACACTACCTCGCCCACCACCAATTTGCGGCGACCAGCGCTTTCGGCCGTCTGAGTCTGCTGTGTTTTCGTGTCGGCCATTTACTTCTTCTCCGTTGTTGAGACCGTTGTCACGCCCGTCGCCGCGCCGCGTTCTCGCGCGATGGTCTTTACTCGTGCAATGTCCCGGCGCAGGCCGCGAATTTTCTTCAGGCTCTCGGTTTGCCCCATATTGAGCTGGAACTTCAGCTTGAAAAGCTGGTCGTTCAGATCGCGCTCCTGATGGCGCAACTCTTCGTCAGTCAAGTTTCGAACTTTGTCTGGTTTCATAGATATCTCAATGCGCCGCCGATTCGCGTTTTACGAACCTGGTGCGCAGCGGTAATTTGTGCGACGCCAGCCGCATGGCTTCGAAAGCCTCCTGCGGAGTGACGCCTTCCATTTCGAACAAAATCTTTCCGGGACGAACTACTGCTACCCAGTGATCCGGTGCTCCTTTGCCTTTGCCCATACGGGTTTCAGCCGGCTTCTTGGTGACCGGCTTGTCGGGGAACAGACGGATCCAAATCTTGCCGCCGCGCTTGACGAACCGGGTCATGGCCACACGACTGGCTTCAATCTGGCGATCGGTGATCCATCCCGGCTCAAGCACTTTGAGCCCGTAATCGCCGAACGACAGTTCGCTGCCGCGCCACGCTTTTCCGGTCATGCGCCCGCGCTGCTGCTTGCGGTACTTAACTTTCTTTGGCATCAACATAAAAATCAGTTCTCAGTTTCAGCTGAATTCGTTAAAACGCGCCGACCGGTTGTTGCACTTCGCGCTTTTTCTGCGGCAGGATTTCGCCGCGATAAATCCAGCACTTCACGCCAATCACGCCGTAGGTGGTCTTGGCTTCGGAAAATCCGTATTCAATGTCGGCACGCAAGGTGTGCAACGGCAGACGCCCTTGCAGATACCATTCGGAACGCGCGATTTCGTTTCCGTTCAAGCGACCACTCACCCGGACTTTGATTCCCTTGCAGCCAAAACGCAGCGCCGAATCTACGGCTTTGCGCATGGCACGCCGGAAGCCCACACGTTTTTCCAGTTGCAGTGCAATCGATTCCGACACCAGTTGCGCGTCCAGTTCCGGTTTGTGCACTTCCTGGATGTCGATGTAAACCTCGCGCCCGGTGCGCTTCTGCACGTCACCTTTGAGCTTGTCGATCTCAGCGCCTTTGCGTCCGATGATGATTCCCGGACGCGCCGTCTTGATAATCACGCGCAGCTTATTGCCAGGACGCTCGATTTCGATCGAGCTCACGCCCGCCGACTTGAGCTTGTCCTTCAGTTCGTTCTTCAGCCGGACATCTTCCAGCAACAGCTTGTCGTAATCCCGCTCGACAAACCAACGCGACTTCCACGGCTTGGTATAGCCAAGACGAAAACCGTATGGATGGACTTTTTGTCCCATTGTTACTCCTAGAAAATCCTGCTATTTCCTTGCGCCGACTTTCTTCTTTCCCGCCGGCGCTTTCCTCTTAGCTTTCCCTCGGGCCGGCGTCTTGCCAGTTGCCTTTTCACGAGCTACCACGGTAGCAACTGATTCGCCGCTCTTGCCTCGCTCCGCCAGTTCAATTTCAATGTGCGCGATACGCCGCACATAACGGAAAGCGCGTCCCATCGGAGCGGGACGAATCCGCTTCAATCGTGGTCCGTCATTCGCTACAGCACGTTTCACATACAAACTGTCGATATCGACGTCCACGCCTTTTTCCGAACTCAGATAATTGGCGTTCTCTACCGCTGAGCGCAGCAACTTGTGAATCGTGGCCGCGACTCGTTTGTTAGTGAAAGTCAGCGTATTGAGAGCATCTTCCACCCGGCGTCCCTTGATCAGATCGAGGACGAGGCGGGCCTTCTGCGGCGAGACGCGCATGTAACGGGCTTGAGCTCGAAATTCCATAATGCGTCTCCTCTACGACTTCGGCGCCGGCGCTGCCGGGGCCGCCGCTCCGCTGGCCGGCACTGGAGCGCCGGGTCCGCCAGGCACGCCAGCCGGTTTGGCGGCTACTTCCGTTGCCGCCCTCATCGAGTGTCCCTTGAATTGCCGGGTGAAACTAAATTCGCCCAGCTTATGGCCCACCATGTTCTCGGTGACATATACCGGAATAAATTTCTTGCCGTTATGCACGGCGATGGTGTGTCCCACCATTTCCGGAATGATGGTTGAGCGCCGCGACCATGTGCGCAGCACTTTCTTCTCATTGCGCGAGTTCATGGCTTCCACGCGAGTCTGCAGGAAGCCATCCACAAATGGACCCTTTTTTGTTGAACGTGCCATAAAGTCAAATCTCAGCTTTCAGCTGTCCCCGCTTATTTGCCTCGGCGGTTGACAATGAATCTATCCGTACGCTTGTTATTTCGCGTCTTATAGCCGCGCGTCGGCTGTCCCCACGGAGTCACCGGATGACGGCCACCCGAAGTCTTGCCCTCGCCGCCGCCATGCGGATGATCGACCGGGTTCATGGAAACGCCGCGGTTTACCGGGCGCCATCCCATCCAACGAACACGTCCTGCCTTGCCGATAGTGATGTTTTCGTGATCCGTATTCCCCACTTGTCCGATGGTCGCCATGCACTCCTGTGCGACTTTACGAGTCTCGCCCGAAGGCAGCTTGACTAGCGCATACTCGCCTTCCTTTGCTACCAACTGCGCCGAACCGCCCGCGGAGCGCACCATCTGTGCGCCTTTGCCGGGGCGCAGTTCAATATTGTGAATCGTCGTGCCTGGCGGAATGTTCTTCAACGGCAGAGCATTTCCCACCAGGATGTCGGCCTCCGGGCCGCTCACCACTTTTTGTCCGACTTTCAGCCCATCGGGTTGTAGGATGTAGCGCTTCTCACCATCCGCATAACTTAGCAGCGCGATGCGCGCCGAGCGGTTGGGATCGTATTCGATCGACGATACCGTCGCCGGCACGCCGAATTTGTCACGCTTGAAATCAATCAGGCGCAGCTTGCGCTTGTGTCCACCACCGCGATGCCAACTGGTGATGTCCCCGCTATTGCGCCGCCCGCCGGTGCGCTGTTTAGGTTCGGTCAGTGGCTTGTGCGGCTGGTTGGTCGTGATGTCATCGGTGACCAGCGTGGTCTGAAAACGCCGCGTCGAGGTAACCGGTCTGTAAGTTTTAATTGGCATAAATCAACTCGTTAGCTTCTGATTCTTGGTGCTCACAGATTCTGCGCGTACTCCGGCATCTTTTCTCCGGTCTTCAACCGCACAAATGCTTTTTTCCAATCCGGACGGTAGCCGGCAAAGCGTCCCCGGCGTCGCTCTTTTCCCGGATAATTCGCGGTCCGTACCGAAGACACTTTCACTTTGAAAATGCTTTGCACTGCTTCTTTGATCTCCGTCTTGGTCGCTTGTTTGGCGACTTGAAACACCAGCGTGTTCTGGTTTTCCTTGATCGCCAGGCCCTTCTCAGTGATCACCGGTCGGCGAATGATCTGGTATGCGGATTTCATCAGGCTACCTCCGCCGCTTTTTCATGCTTTACCCGGCGTCGCGGAACTCGAGTCGCCTTCTTCTCAGCTTTTTCTTCCGCCGCCTTTTTCTTATGCTTGGGAAGAGAACCTTTCAGCGAAAGCTGCAACTTTTCAATTGCTGGTTGCGAAAAGATCGCACGGTCATAACGGAGCAAGTGATAAGGATGAACTTCGTTCCCATTCACCAATTCAACTCCATGAAGATTCCGAGAACTGAGCTCCAGGTTGCGGTTTCCATGATTCGGAACTTCAACCAGCACCGCGGTGCTATCGACCTTTAACGAATCCAGCGCTTCGCGGAACTGCTTGCTCTTTGGTTCTTTCACGTTGAACGCATTCACTACGACCAATTTGCCGTCGGCGAATTTGGAGGCCAGCGCAGAACGCAACGCGCCAAGCAATTTCTTGCGCGGAAAAGCGTACTCGTAAGAGCGAGGCTGCGGTCCATGCACCGTACCGCCATGGCGCCACAACGGCGAACGGATTGAGCCTACGCGGGCCCGTCCCGTACCTTTTTGCTTCCAAAGCTTCTTGCCCGCGCCCGACACCAGCTTTTTATTCTTGGTGGCGTGAGTGCCGGCACGCTGGGCAGCGCGATATTGCTTGATCGCCTCCCACAGCAGATCCTCGTTGACCGCGCCGAATACTTCGTCCGCGAGTTCGAGGGTCCCAACTTTGGCGCCGCTCAGATCGTGAATATCAATAGTTGCCATCTTCGATTCCTAATCAGGCTTTCTTCGCCGCGCGTTTCGCAGCCTTCAACGGATCAACCGTCGCCGCGCCAGCGAATCCGCGACGCTCTCTCGGCGGCTTCTTTGCTTTGGTAATCACCAGATATCCGCCATTCGGGCCGGGCACACTTCCTTCCACCACCAATAAGTTGTCGTCTTTGTCCACCCCGAGCACACGTAAGTTCCGCATGGTCACCCGTTCCACGCCCATGTGTCCGGACATGCGCATTCCCTTGAATACTCGTGATGGAAATGCTGACGAGCCGATTGAACCGGTGATCTGAAACATCGAGCCGTGCGATTTCGGACCGCCGGCAAAATGATGGCGTCTTACAACGCCGGCGAAACCACGTCCCTTGCTGACGCCAACGATGTCCACGAATTTTTCGCCATCGAAAATATCTACCAGTACGCGTTCTCCGACCTTGACTATGCCGTCACTTTCAGTTTTTTGCTCAGCTTTTTCAACTTCGATCGGCACTTCGCGCATGAACTTCACTGGAGGCAGATTGTGTTTTCCCAGATGACCACGTGCGGGTTTCGTCAGACGTGATTCCTTCACGAACTCGACTAGTCCGATCTGTGCCGCGTCGTATCCATCACGGGTCTGCGTTTTATGTTGCGTCACTACGCACGGGCCCGCCTGCAGGACTGTTGCAGGGTGGACGTCACCCTTGTCGTCGAACAGCTGCGTCATGCCGACTTTTTTTCCTAAGATTCCAGTTACCTTTGCCATGCGTTCTGCCTTATGTCGCCCCTGAAGGGGCTCGTTCGTTCTACTCGCCTACCCAGGGCTTACGCCCTGGGTGGAATTATTGCGCCCCTTGGGGGCTCTTTCATCTTCAGCGTTCTCTCATCGGTCCGCGCTACGTCATTTTGGCCAACGACCAAAGACGAGCGACCAACGACCTATTTGTGTTCCTTACCAAACGCCTTAATCTCGACGTCCACACCTGCCGGCAAATCGAGCTTCATCAGCGCATCCACAGTTTGTTGCGTCGGCTCGAGGATATCGAGCAAACGCTTGTGGGTACGAATCTCAAACTGCTCGCGTGACTTCTTGTCCACGTGCGGAGAGCGTAGTACGCAGTACTTGTTCTTCATCGTGGGCAATGGAATCGGCCCCGCGATTTGCGCGCCGGTGCGCTTCGCCGTTTCGACGATCTCACCCGTGGATTGATCCAGGATGCGATAGTCGTACGCCTTCAGCCGGATACGAATTCTTTCTTTTCCAATCACGTTTTGCTTTCCTGACCCCTGCCGGCTACTCCGGCAGGAAAGAACTAGCGGCTAGTTGCAAGCCGCAATATATTTTTGTGTGGCGCGGGCGCCCTCGCCCGCGAAATCTTAATTTCTTGAAGCTCCGTGCCTTGCTACTGCACAATCTCCGCAATGGTTCCAGCCCCCACGGTATGCCCACCTTCGCGGATAGCAAACCGCAAGCCCTTTTCCATCGCCACCGGCGTGATCAGCTCGATCACCAGGCTTACATTGTCCCCCGGCATCACCATCTCGGTTCCAGAAGGCAACTCTGCTACTCCGGTGACGTCCGTGGTCCGCAGATAAAATTGTGGACGATATCCCTTGAAGAATGGC
>Ga0070706_100000509_pt1 | contig 45647 bp, 26 predicted proteins | sample KBSK5501metaG_FD_65476 | JGI IMG/M metagenome (GOLD analysis project Ga0070706, IMG submission 65476) | Corn, switchgrass and miscanthus rhizosphere microbial communities from Kellogg Biological Station, Michigan, USA - KBS K5-50-1 metaG | ecosystem: Host-associated > Plants > Roots >... | reverse complement strand
GTGGCTCTTGTTTGATGGTACTGCGGGACAGCGCGTGAGCGTCGGGTTGAGTGGGATCACGATCGCGCCGGGTTACTGTTGCGACATCGGCAGTGTAGCGCTGTACAAACCGGATGGCACGGTGTTGCAGGCGCCGATCGGTTTCAGCAATCAAGGAACGAGTACTCCGACCCTAGTATTACCGGTTTCCGGAACCTATTCGATTCTGATCGATCCGTATATCGCACGCACTGGCTCCATTACTGCGACTTTGTCGGAGGATCTTGCACCGGCAATCACGATCAACGCCGCCGCCGCGGTGTTGACCTTCAGAACGGGGCAGAATGGATTACCCACTTTTGCAGGCACTCTCAATCAGCAGATCGCAGTTCGCATTTCAGGCAATAATCTTGGAACTGTAAACGTGAAGTTGTTGAAGCCGGATGGTACTCAACTCACCGCGGTGAATTCGAGCGCCAGCAGTTTCAACCTGCCCATACAGGTATTGCCGGTAACCGGAACCTACATGATCAACATAGATCCAGCTGCACCGCTTGCGGGTAGCTTGTCTCTGAGTGTTGAAGACATGGGCGCTGACCTGGCGCTCAACAAAACCGCAACGCAATCCAGCACTGATTGGAGTGCCCCACCGGAGCGAGCTGTTGACGGTAATACAGACGGCAACTTCTGGAACGGTTCAGTAACACACACGCAAGTGCAAAGCCAGGCGTGGTGGCACGTAGATCTCGGGAGCGTGCAGTCGATTGGCCGCATCGATCTCTGGAACCGCACCGATTGTTGCGGCTCTGCGTTGAGCAACTTCTACGTCTTCGTCTCGGATCAACCGTTCACTTCCACTGATGTAACTACCACGCTTAACCAATCAGGAGTTTGGAACTACTACAACAGTGGTCAGGCAGGAACACTTACGTCTATTCCGGTTAATCGGACGGGACGTTATATCCGCGTGCAGTTGGCAGGAGTCGAACGTCTGTCGCTGGCTGAGGTGCAGGTGTGGGCCCCCTGAGTTCTTACCACGGGCTTATTCCCTGGAGTCTCACATTTGCTGCTAATGAGGGAGATCGAACATGAGCAAGCGATTCGTTAAGTGCCTGATTTTCGTCCTCTGCGTCAGTCTGGTTGCCGGACCAACTCTTTCGCTCGCTGGTCCGCCTCTGAAGGAAGCGCGATCCGATTACCTGCCGCTTCGGCCAGCACCGTCATCGAGAGCAAAGCGGGTGAACCGCTCGATTCATGGCCGGCCTCAAGCCGAACCAGGCGCAGTTGGCCAGACCACAACAGTGCTGGCGGACGGTCGCCTTTTATTGCTCGGCGGCGAGACTGAAGACGGTCCGAGTGCGACAGCTTTCATCCGCGATGTGCGAACAGGCGAAGTCACGGTTCTGCCAACCATCATGTACGAGGCTCGTGCGTGGCACTCCGCAACAATGCTGCCGAACGGTCGTGTGCTTGTACTCGGTGGAATTGGACCAAACGGCCAGATACTGGGAAGTGCCGAACTTTTCAATCCCGAGGAGCAGAGCTTTGAACTTCTCTCACCTTCTCGTTTCTCCGCACGCGCGCACCACACCGCAACCCTGCTCACCAATGGCACAGTTCTGATCGCAGGAGGAGTTTCCGACAAAGGGCAGGGAACAACTCGTGCCGAACTCTGGGATTTCAGATCCGGCACACTTACGAAAATAAACGCTCCACAAACTGCAACCAGAAAAAACCACCGCGCCACCTTGCTGCCCGACGGCAACGTCCTTTTCGAAGGTGGCGTGCAAGCCGATGGAAAAGAATCGGTCACCGCTGAACTTTACAACTCAGAGACTGGAGAATTCCTTATCACAACGCTGAGCTCTGCTGATAGTGATCCGGCTGCTGCGCCATTTGTTTCTGCGTCATCACCCAGAGATGGAGCCACAGACGTTTCCAGCGACGACTTCATTTCACTCCGATTCTCGAAAGCGCTGCTGGCGGAGACAATCAATGATCAGTCTATCAGGCTGAGCGGTTCAGAAGGACAGATAACCGCAAAGGTGGTTGCTGCCGAAAGCGGACGACTGGCCTTTATCAAACCGAACGGTTCCTTACTTTCCGATGCTACTTATACCCTTTCAATCTTGGGAGCAAAAACCAACTCCACAGAAATAATCGGAACCTCGATCACTTTTACGACCAAAGGTCAGAAACCATCCGATAAAGAAACTCCTTCGAATCCGATAGCGAACCAGCCAGACTGGACTCCTGATTCTTCCGCGCTACGCGGCAACTGGAAAACGAATCGCGAAAAGTCTTCCTGGCAGGATTTGGCGCCACTACAGGCTGCGCCCGATGAAACCGCACTGGCAGGCCAGGCCTTGACTCTAACCGGACAGCCGTTGGCCAACGTCACTCTGCGCATTGGTGAAAAGACAGCGCAAACCGATACTTCAGGACGATTCCTGCTACGCGCGATTGGCAAAGGCCACCAGGTTCTTGTAATCGACGGCCGCACCGCTAACGAACGCGGCAGAGTTTACGGAACGTTTAGAGTTGGCATTGAAGTAAAGGAAAAGATTACCAACGTTCTGCCATTCAGGATCTGGATGCCGCGGTTGGACATGGGCCACGCAGTAAGCGTCACCTCTCCCACCACTGGCGAGACCATCATTACTAATCCACTGATTCCCGGATTAGAGCTTCGTCTCCCGCAAGGAACGTCGATACGAGATCTCGACGGGAATCTCGTGACGCAAATCAGTATCACTCCTGTTCCAACAGATCGGCCTCCATTCCCGCTGCCACCGGGATTCAATGTGCCTGTCTTTGCATCGATTCAGCCCGGTGGTGCTCGAGTTATTCCACCACGTGCGCAACTCATCTATCCAAACTACACCAATGAACGTGCCGGAGCGCGCATCGATTTCTGGAATTACGATCCGGAAGAAAAAGGTTGGTACATCTACGGTCAGGGAACCGTCACCGCGAACGGCAAACAAATCATCCCTGATCCGGGCGTAGTTATCTACGAGTTCACCGGAATCATGATTAGTAGCGGCGGCAGCCCGCCGTGGTGGTGGCCCTTTGGCGATTCTGAAGATGGTGATCCTGTAGATCTGGCATCCGGTCTTTTTGTCCTCGAGAAAACGGATCTGGTGTTACCTGACACGATCCCATTGTCGCTCACTCGGGTTTACAGGCCTGCCGATAACGTCTCACGCGCATTCGGAATCGGTTCGAGCCATCCTTACGACATGTTTCTCTGGTCAGTGAATAACTACCAGCAGACTGATCTTATTTTGCCGAATGGCGGTCGTGTCCACTATGTCCGTATTTCTCCAGGCACTGGCTGGGGTGATGCGATTTACGAGCATACGGAAACAACGGGACCCTTCTACAAGTCACGCATTTCGTGGAATGGCGGTGGATGGGATTTGAAGTTACGGGATGGAACAGTCTACGTCTTTCCGGAGTATGCGCCGCTTAGGTACATTCGCGACCGTTACGGAAATCAGATAACGATCAATAGAAGCGGCAGCAACATAACCGAGATCACGTCTCCGCACGGACGTTGGATACAGTTTACCTACGACAGCAACCGTATCACGCAGGCAAGGGACAACATCGGCCGCGCGGTCAATTATGCCTACGACACCTCGGGTCGTCTCTGGCGCGTGACGGATCCAAATGGCGGCATCACCGAATACACGTACGACACTTCAAACCGTATGCGCACCATCAAGGATGCGCGGGGAATCGTTTATCTCACGAACGAGTATGACGCGAACGGCAGAGTATTCCGGCAAACTCAGGCAGACAATTCAATCTATCAATTCGCTTACACCCTGGATACGAACGGCAAAGTAACGCAGACGGACGTTACAGATCCGCGCGGTTTTGTTCGCCGAGTCACTTTCAATTCGAGCGGCTACGTACTCACCGATACACATGCCTTGGGCCGGCCCGAACAGCAAATCGTTACGCTCGAACGTCAAAGCGGTACTAACCTGCCTCTCAGCGTGTTCGATCCTTTAAATCACCGGACCAACTATGTCTACGACTCCATGGGTAACGTCACCAGCGTCACCGATCTCGCAGGTACGCCGGATGCGGTCACAATGACGTTTACTTATGATCCTTTATACAACCAGCCGCTTTCAGCTACCGACGCGCTGAATCACACGACGAATTTTAATTACGACGGACTGGGTAAGCTCATCGGCATCACTAATCCGCTGAATGACCAGGTCACCTTTGAGTACAACACTGCGGGCCAAATGATCTCGATGAGCAATGCGATGGGCCATACCACGCGTTGGGCGTATGACGGAGCGGATCTTGTCTCCCTCACAAATCCACTGGGCCACGTCAGCCGGCGTTTTGTTGATGCTATCGGACGGCCAATTAGCACGACTGATGCGTTGGGCCACGTCAATAAATTTACCTATGACGTGTTGAATCAGATAGTCCAGGCAACAAACGCAGCGGGCGGCAATACTTCGTTCACTTACGATCCCAACGGCAATCTGCTCACCGTCACCGATCCGCGTAACAGCGTCACCACCTACACCTACGATTCGATGGACCGGATTGCGACTCGCAAAGACCCGCTCCTTCGAGAAGAGAGCTATATCTACGACGGAAATGGAAACTTAACTCAGTTCACCGATCGCAACGGTCAGATCACCAGTTACAGCTATGACGCTCTCGATCGCCTGACACTGGTTACGTATGCAGACACCTCTACTACCAGTTTTGTCTACGACGCAGCTAACCGGCTGACCCAGGCAGTTGATTCCATCTCAGGCTCGATCAGTCTGACGTACGACAACCTCGATCGTACGACTAGTGAAACCACGGCATACGGAAGCGCAAGTTACACGTACGACGACGCCGACCGGCGCACGTCGATGACTGTCACAGGCCAACCGACGATCAATTACAGTCATGACAATGCCAACCGATTGACTGGTATTACTCAGGGGCAGACTTCGGTTAGTTACAGTTACGACGCTGCCGGTCGACGTTCCTCAATTACGCTGCCAAACGGAGTAGTTGGTGACTATGGCTATGACGTTGGCTCGAATCTCACCAGTCTTACTTATCGGCAAGGCGCAAATGTCATCGGGAATCTCACGTACGAATACAACGCCTTAAGAGCGCGTACCAAGGTAGGTGGAAGTCTCGCTCGGACCATTTCCACACCGGCGTTGCCATTGGGAACCTACAATGCCGCAAACCAACTGGTCCAACGCGGAACTACCACGTACACCTACGACAACAACGGAAACCTGTTGAATGACGGCACCAATACTTATAGTTGGGATGCGCGTTCTCAGTTGACTTCGATCAGTGGCGGCGCCTCGGCCAGTTTTCAGTACGACTCGTTTGGTCGCAGAACCGGCAAAACAGTCAATAATCAATCGAGTCAGTATTCGTATGACGGTTCACGTGTCGTTCAGGAATTGAGTGGTGGCGTGCCAACTGCAAATATGCTGCTTGGTTTAGGCGTCGATGAGCGTCACTCGTGTAGTTGCAGCGGCTCAAACAGCAGCTTTCTGACAGATGTGCTCGGCAGTGCACTCGCTTTAACGGATTCTTCAGGCGCAGTGCAGACGCAATATACCTATGACGCGTTTGGCAATACTGCGAGTAGCGGCGCTGCAAGCAGCAACTCAAGCCAGTACACCGGCCGTGAGAACGACGGCACCGGCCTTTATTACTATCGCGCGCGCTATTACAGTCCCGCTCTGCAACGATTCATCAGTCAGGATCCCATCGGTTTTGCTGGCGATGATACAAATCTCTATGCATACGTCGGGAACAATCCCATCAACCTCTCGGATCCCTTTGGCACAAACCCCTTGGCTGCAGCGGGCGCGGTTTGCCTCGAGGGGGCAATTATCGGTGCAGCGACTGACGCACTGATAAACGCACTCACTGGCCGCAAGATAACGCTTTCCGGACTGGGACGTAGTGCCCTGATGGGGTGCGGCATGGCGCTCATAGGGCTTGGTTTAGGAAGAGCTCTCGGCGCAGCTATGCGCATGTTTGGTCGTGGTGCAGGTGGGGGCACGAATGTAGTTTATCAATCTGTAAACGCCGCCGGAGAGGTGAACTACGTTGGTATAACTAACAACCTTGGACGTCGCGCCGCCGAACATTTGGCTTCGCCCCGAGCGCTTCAAATAAATCCCATTCCCGGTCTTAACAATCTTTCTCGTGCAGACGCGCGCGCCGTTGAACAAGTGCTGATCGAAACTCACGGCTTAGCGCGGAATAGCGGAACTTTACTCAATAGGATTAATAGCATTGCGCGAACCAATCCGGCTTATGCTGATGCTATACGGCGAGGCACGGAAATACTTCGCCGAGCTGGGTACCCCGGATTTTGACGTTTATAATCCCAGGATATGAAAAAACCACCGAGGATTGGCGATCTGATCGAGATACCTACGGCAAATGGGTTAGCGTATGCTCAATACACTCATCAACATGCTCAATTCGGGGCGTTGATTCGCGTGTTTGATAACTTATGTGCGACCAAGCCTGAAAATCTCGAGTCGATAGTCGAGGGTTCGGTAAGGTTCTCTACCTTCTTTCCCTTAAAAGCAGCGATTCACCAAGACATATTCAAGATCGTCGCACATTGCGATGTGGCTAAGTCAAACAGATCATTTCCAATCTTCCGAGCCGGCATCATTGATCCGAAGACTAAGAAAGTTTCAGTGTGGTGGTTATGGGATGGTGAAAAAGAATGGCAGATTGGAGATCTCACTCCTGAACAAAGAAAGCTGCCGATTCGTGGTATTTGGAATGACAAGATGCTCGTGCAGCGTATAGAGGAAGGCTGGCGTCCTGAGAAAGATAACCTGTAGCCTATTGAGGTGTTATAAAGGGAACCAGCTGCATTAAGGCTGACAGTCTGGAAAAATGAATCACAAGGAACCGCCATCGGATCGGATGTTTCCGTCCAGTGGTCGAGTAAAGCAGAACGTGTCGCATTATTTATATTTGCCGACGGAAGCGGCAGCTTCAGAGGTTGCCACAGAGCTACGTAGCCAAAGTTTCCAAACTGAAACGCGTCTCTCGGCTGCTGGTGAAAGTTGGTTAGTACTCGCCCATCATCATGTAGTGCCATCCGCAGAATATATTGCTGAAGTACGGGAAGTCATGGAACGCCTCGCTTACCGATTTCAGGGTGAATATGATGGATGGGAAGTGACAGTTCAATAGCAGCAACTAACGCACCGGACTACGGTTTTGAGGTGCGGAGGACTGTGTTCGTCTGAGAACGACGTCACTTGTTAGCGCTCTCATAAACTCTACAAGATCATTCATCTCAGTATCGCTAAGATTGAGTGAGCGCATGCGCTGATCCAGGTTTGGATTTGCATTGCCACCGCGATTGTAAAAACGCACCACATCGATCAGTGTTTTTTCCGGGCCGTTGTGCATGTAAGGTGAAGTGAGCTCAATATCCCGCAAAGTCTGTGTACGGAAGGCGCCGATGTCTTCCGGCTTCCTGGTTATCAAATATCGCCCGAGTTCCGTGAAACCTTGAGAATGCGCGAATGATGGAACGGTCTCTGGGCTATCAATCATTTTCCTCGCCAATCCATTCAGTCGATCGAAATTCAACTCCTTCGCGACGATGCCAGTGTTGTGAAACTTGAAATCGCTAAAAAACGGAGAGGCTTCACTGAAGGAGTGACATTCAATACACTTTGCTTTTCCCTTGAATAGTTCCCAGCCACGTTTCTGTGACGCGGTAATGGCTTGAGCATTCCCGGCAATGAAACGATCGAAAGGTGAATCAGCGGAGAGAAGGGTGCGCTCATAAGCCGCAATGGCTTTCACGATCGTATCGATCGTGATTCCTGCTTTGCCGAAGACCTCCTGAAACCTTTGTCGATATTCGGGAATCCCACGCAGGCGAGACACCCCATTGCTAAGCATTAAAACAGTCAGTAGTCGATCAACCCGGCGTGACGCTGGTTGGAAAAGGTTCGCCAATGTCCCGAACGATAATCATTCCATTGCCACGAGCAGTGGCTCGAATCTACATTGCAACTGCGATGATGGCGCTTATGTTAATGACAAACATCCAGCCATTGGCCCAAGACAAAAGCCGAACCTTCCTGGTCAAGCCGGGTCGATCGGTTGTGCGGAGCCAACATGCAATGGTTGCTAACAGCCAACCGCTCGCCTCGCAAGTGGGTCTTGAGGTTCTCAAGCGTGGTGGCAATGCAGTCGATGCGGCGATCGCGATGGCGGCCATGCTCAACGTAACGGAACCGATGATGACCGGCATAGGCGGCGATGCTTTCATGCTCGTTTACTGGTCTAAGACAAAGGAGTTGAAGGGTCTCAATGCCAGTGGCCGAGCACCAAGCGCTTTGAGTCTTGACTACTTTGCTAAGAGGAAGACTACCAAGATGCCGGAGTTCGGCATGGAAAGCATCACTGTCCCTGGTGCATTTGATGGCTGGGTAACGTTATTGGAAAAGTACGGGACCCTGAAGCTTGCGGATCTGCTAGGCCCGGCTATTGAGTGTGCGGAGAACGGGTTTCCAGTCATGGAGAAGACTGCTGAAGACTGGAATGCGGAAGTGACAAAGTTGAAAAAGACTCCGGCGGCTGCAGCTAACTACCTGATTGACGGGAGAGCGCCACGGCCAGGCGAGATTTTCCGGCAACCTAACTTGGCTCGCACCCTTCGCACGCTTGCGCTCGGTGGTCGCGATGCTTTCTACAAAGGTGAAATAGCCAGGGCAATCGCTGACTACTGCGCGAAGAACAATGGTTTCATTTCACTGGCAGACTTGGCAGCACAGAAATCAGATTGGGTGGAACCGATCTCGACCAATTATCGCGGTTACACGGTCTATGAAATTCCACCGAACGGACAGGGATTGACTGCCTTACTCACGCTTAACATTCTCGAGGGATTCGATCTTGCAACGTTGAGTGCACAACCTGATCGCTACTATCACACGTTGATTGAAGCAACTAAACTTGCCTTCGCTGATCGCGATCGCTATATCGCCGATCCGGCTTTCTCGAGAGTGCCTGTAGTCGAGTTGCTGTCGAAAGACTATGCGGCCAAACGACGCGCCCTGATCAATCCGAACAAAGCACTCGATTCACCATCTCCGGGCGAAATCAGAGTGGGCAGCGACACCACCTACTTGACGGTCGTCGATAAGGACGGCAACGCCGTGTCGTTCATTAACAGTCTTTTCGACTCTTTCGGCTCAGGGATTGTCGCCGGCGATACGGGGATCATACTTCAGAATCGCGGCAGTTCGTTTTCACTGGATCGAGCCCACCCTAACCATCTCGAGCCGGGCAAGCGCCCTTTTCACACGATCATTCCGGCGATGGTCTTCAAAGACAACAAGCTGTTCATGTCATTCGGCGTTATGGGTGGCGGCATTCAGCCTCAAGGACATGTTCAGGTGTTGGTCAACATCATCGATCTTGGCATGGGTTTGCAGCAGGCGATTGATGCGCCGCGCTACCGTTATATGAGCGGAAGGGATGTCCTGCTCGAGGACGAAATTCCGGCAACAGTGATTAGTCAGCTAATGGCTCTGGGCCACCGGCGAGCTTCGCCTCCCGGCGTACTGAGATCATCTATGGGTGGCGGTCAGGCAATTATGATTGACCCTGTGAACAAGACTCTGATGGGCGCGTCCGATCCACGCAAAGATGGACTGGCTATCGGTTATTGATGATTAGTTCTTCGGCTTGTATGAGATTCAGCGCCGGATTGTGCAAGGGTGCTACGTCAACCAGGAAAAGCGCGCAAAATGAGCGGAACGATTTGGAGGCGCGAAGTTTCCTACCTGGGCGTAAGCCCTAAAGCTCTTATCTTGCGAATCAAGTAGATTGGGTTATTTGTCATACCGAGGTTTTCGGGCTCTCCGTTTGAATCAATCGTTTCCAAGGCATCAAAGTTGGCCCCGTTATAACGCGAGAAATCGATCACTTGTTGCCACGATGAAGGATCCCCATTACCCTTACAGCCACATTTCTTTTCTCTGGCATAGGCGTTAAGAGCGTTCCACGTTGCGCGGACCATCCGCAACGCTTTCGGAACATCCGAGGCGGTCTTGTCATAGTAATGGTCCCGAAATATGTGACCATAAAAGTCGCTCTCGAACCCCTGATGACTAAACGAGTCTTGCAAGTGATGCAAATATCGACCAAGTGCAACGTAGTTAGTTTTACCGGCCATGGCTTGCTGCCACAACTCGGGCGAACCCACACCTTCAGCGTTTCCAGGATGGAGGTCGTGATAGTCCCTGTTCTGCCGTCGTTGCTTCTCGGTAAAACCTAGCCATGGCGCCGTGTCGTCATTCTCGTCCGTGGCCTGGTCGGCGTCAGCGATTAGTCTCGCTTCTGCATCCGAGAAGCATCCAGTCTTCCTGGCCAGGTAATAAGTGAGATAGTAGTGGACATCAATTTCATACAGGCCCGATGGATCGATCGCGTTCTGCGGGTTGTTATGGACATAAGTGAACTGATTAATCCCTCCAGATAAACCGATCGGATCTTCGGAAATGAATCGCCCAAGCTGCGGATCGTAGAAACGAGCGCGGTAGTACATGAGTCCAGTCAATGAATCCAGTTCGCGTCCCGTGAATCCATACCTGGTTCGATTCGAACCCGCACTATTGCCATATGCGTCGTAATTCTGTCGTTCGACCAGAGCACCTTTGCTGTCGGTAAGTGCCGTCGTGCTGCCGAGGTGATCCTGAGCGAAGTAATACAAGGTGTTTCCCATCTTCTGACGAAGCTTGTTGTCGATACCCGGCCCATTCAAGTATTCAGTTATCACTCCAGTGCTGGTCGTGTCCTCGAAGACGTTGTCGCCATCGTAGGTAAAGTTAGTTGATGCTCCATTGCTGGGCACGCTCTGAATCCGCCGGCCAAGCGCGTCGTATTTGTAGCTCACACTGCCTGCACTGGGCGTGACAACCTGGGTCAAACGATTCTCAAAATCCCAGGCGAACTGTGTCGTGCCAACTCCGTCCGTCTTTGTGGTCATATTGCCGTTACTGTCGTAGACGTAGCTTGCGGTGCCCGTCGCGGTCAGTCGATTGAACGACTGGTAATCGTATGTGGGGCTGCGCTGGGAACTCGTGCGATTGCCAACGACATCGTAAGCATAGGATTCAGTCGACGTTCCGGTGTATATGGCCGCAGTTAGTCGATCGAGCGCATCATAGCCATAAGTATGCGTGCCGCTCTGGTCGATGTTTTGGATTATTTGGTTCGCTGTGTTGTAGGAATATTGATTGTTCGCGATTACTGTATTGTTCTTCGCGTCTTTCAGTTGCGTTAGACGCCCGAGCCCATCATAACTGTAAGTCGTCGCTACGCTGTTTGGTAGTGTTCGTGAAGTCAGTTGGCTCGCTGCGTCGAAAGCGAAGCTCGTATTTAACTTCGCATCGTCGGTGATCTTAGTCAAACGATTCAGCGCATCGTAGGTATAAGTGGCTTTGGTCGTGGTGCCCAAGTTCATGCTTGTGCGCCGGTCGTTCGCGTTGTAAGCGTAGTTAATCAACTGACCCCAAACATCGGTGGCGCTCGTAACGCGACCGAGCTTGTCATAAACAAAACTCACGGTGCCGTTGCTGTTGGTTGCCGCCGTCAACTGCGACAGCTTGTCATAACTATAGCTAACCACCGACGTGTCCGGGTATGTAATTTGTGTGAGCCGATTCAGCGCGTCGTACGTGTAATTTGTACTCATGTTGTTGTAGTCAGTGCGACGAATGGAATTTCCCACAGCATCATAGGCGAACGACATCGTCGTTCCTGCACGTGTTGTGCCCGTCAGTCGAGAGAGGGCGTCGTAATCAAAGGTATACCGTTGATCGAGTGCATCGATAGCCGCGGTTACATTGGACCGGGCGTCGTATTCATACTGCGTTACTTGCAAACCCGGGTCCGTAACACTGACCAGCCGGCTCGCATTGTCATAAGCAAATGTCGTGACACGCCCTGCTGTGTCCGTGCGTTTAGTCGCATTGCCAACCGCATCGTATTCAACCGTCTCCTGGAGACGAGTGCCGCCCGTTACAGCAGGCGGATAAATCGTCTTTACCGGGCGATTGAATTCGTCGTATTCAATATTCGAAGTGCGTCCGAGCTGATCAGTGGCGCCGGTTAAATTCGACATCGAGTCGTAGGTATAACTCACCGACTTCCGCGCGGCGTCCGTCGCGCCGGTCAACCGATACGCACCGTCATAAGAAAACGTGGCGCTGTTATTGAGCGCGTCAGTAAATTTTGTTCGGCGTCCCGCAAGATCGTACGTATAGGTAACGAAGGTACCATCCGCGCGCGTGATCTTGTTAATACGGCCGGCGGGGTCATGGGAATAGGTCGTCGTGAAGTTCAGCGGATTAGTCGCGCTGGTCAGCCGTGCACGTGTATCGTACGCAAAGCTCGTGATGTTATCGAGAGCGTCCTTTACCTGAGTTAGCCGGCCGCTGGAGTCCCACGTGAGCGTCGTAACCTTGCCCGGAGCGTTTGTCATCGTCAACAATTGGCCACGCGCATCGTAGCTAAACGAAGTCGTATTGTTCAGCGCGTCGGTGACAGTAAGCAGATTGCCCGCCGTATCGTAAGTGTTGGTTGTTATGCCGCCCATCGCATCCGTCGACGTCAGCACTTCGCCGAGCTGGTTGTAGGTGAAGGTCGAAGTGCCAAGCACGCCCGTAGCGCTCAGTTGATTGCCGCTTGTGTCGTACGCATGCGTCGCTACCTGCCCAAGAGCATTCGCGTGGCTCGTCATGTTTAATTGATTGTCGTAAGTCCAACTCTGCGACTGCGAGCCAGTACCGCAACTGCACAAGCCCTGAATTTGGGTGACCACGTTGCGGCTCTTCGAGGTATCGAAAAAGTACTTGGTGACGCGACCCAGAGCATCCGTCACATCAGTTTCAGTGGTGTTTACAAAGCTGAGGCTGTAGCGCTCGACGGCACCTTGCCTCTCCGAAGTCAGCGCGCGGCCCTGCGCGTCATACGTGTGACTTTCCAAGATATTCCCCAACGCGTCAGTTACGGTCGCGAGCCCATTCGCAGTTGTGTAGCTGAAGTTGAATTTGGAATTGTCCGGATAAGTCACCGAAAGCAATTCGCCGCTGCCGCCGTAAGTGTAAGTGGCAGCAGTGCCGAGACTGTCGCTGATCGAGAGCACGCGGCCATTCGAATCGGGAGTGACGTTAAGGACGCGTCCGAATGGATCTGTGATGGATTCGAGTCGGCCATTGATGTCGTAACCGAGCGCGGTTTGATTGCCCAGGCGATCAGCTAGCGACAACAGTTTGCCGCCGGAACTGAATCGATGGATAGTGCCGTCTTTGAAAAACACAGTAAAGCTGCCGTCGGTATTCTGAGTCAGCATGCCGTGGAAATCGCCTTGCACCGAGGTAAAAGGATCGGAGTCTGCTGAACGCGTGAAAGTTGTTGCCTGACCATCTGCGCGAAACCAACGCACATTTGTGGAATTCAAAACACTAATCTTCTCGTCGTAGTCGCTCGACCAGCCCTTTCCAAAGATTCCGATATGTGATGATGAGATGCTGTTGTAAGTGCGGGTAATATTGATAGCAGGACCCACGCCTGGAAGGCTGTAATCGGTTTGCTGTAGATACATGTTGCCGTTGGTGACGTTTACTGGCGCACCGACGTGACCGTTGCAGTTTGTTCGTCCAGCATTAACTAATCCCCCGTCGTTTAAGAACTCACATACGCCGGGTTCTAAACGAAGACCAACTCCCGAGATTGCCATGTACCAACTGCCATCTCCGTTAAATGCGTTGTTTGTAAGTGTGATGTCGGTTATACCCGAACTCGCAAACTGGACGCTACGCCAAATGAAGCCGTCAGCTATCGTTATTGTCTCGCCTACATTGCTTGTCGCTGTAAAGCCGCTCCCCCAAACTCCAACGCTTACGTTTCTTACTGGCTGTGAGAAATGGATTCTCAATACCGGAGAAAAGTTTTGGGGCGAACAACTGGGTGAACCCTGAGTTGTGTAGGAGCCGCCAGCGTCGCCAATCCAATAGCCCCCACTTAACGTTACCAGGACTTCCATTGGCGCGGGTTCGCCAAAGCTCCTGGTCGATCCAATCGAATCTATAGGGGTTAGGTCACAGGAGAAAGTCAATACATTTGGCTGATCGATCCAATGGGCCGTCTTATCCCGGTCGCAGTCCCAAAAATCGGCTTTTACGGATGTCGATAACAAAATTACCCAGAGAACTGTAATAGTGATCTCAGTTCGAACAATTTTCGCGACTAAATATTTCATGTGGAAGCCTCCGATTCTGTAACGTAAGTCCTGGTTATTGGACTAATCACGAGGAGGAGAAGACCTCTCTTCATGGGATCCGATTCTTGGCTTTGCTCAATGAACTGATCTGGCGCTACAATGCGCTCTCTTAACTCTTTCCCGGCCATCACGTGCAATCCATTCCCACTAGCTCTTGCAGGGGAAAATAATAGGAAGGAAGATGGAAGTCCCTAAAAAGTCCCAAAAGACTTCCAAAAGAAAACCAAATGGTCCACCTGCAACATCTCCGGTTGACCTCGAAGCATCTGTCTATGAGTTTGGGGCTTTTCTTCTGGACGTGAAGGAACGACTCTTGACTCGAAATGGCAACGCCGTACCTTTAACACCAAAGGTTTTTGATATTTTGCTTCTACTCATTCGAAACAGCGGCTCTCTGGTGTCAAAAGATTCGTTGCTAAGCAAGATTTGGCCCGACGCGTTTGTCGAAGAGGCCAACCTCAATGTCAACATCGCTACATTAAGAAAGGCGCTCGGCGAACGCCCTGGTGAGGATCAATTCATTGAGACTATCCCTAAGCGAGGCTACCGCTTTGTGGCGAAGGTGGTTAGGCGGAAAGCCGCTTGCGATCTGAACCGTCGCGCGGCAACCGGGTCTGACTTCAATTATGCCGCCACAAACCGAGACGAACCACAGGTAAAGATTTCCAACTCGCTAGCTGTCTTACCTTTCCATAATGAAAGTAAAGATCCAAATGCTGAATACCTTTCCGACGGTCTCACTGAGAGCATTATTAGTAGTCTCTCGCAACTTAAAGACCTGCGCGTCTTGGGCCGCAATACGGTGTTTCGCTATAAGAGCAGCGAGATAGATCCGCAAAAGATTGGAGAAGAACTGGGTGTGGGCTCAGTGCTCACGGGTAGGATTCTTCTGTTGGGTGATCGCGTGATCATGAGAGCTGAGGTAGTGGATGTAAAAGGGGGATGGCAGCTATGGGGAGAGCAATATCATCGAAAGCTGTCAGACATTCTCGCGATCCAGGAAGAAATCGCTGAAGAGATTTCATCGAAATTGAGACTCAAACTTACTGCTGACGAGAAAAGACGGATTACCAGGCGCCATACAGATAATGTTGAAGCGTATCACCTTTACCTGAAGGGGCGTCATCACTGGAACAAGTATGCTCACAAGGGTCTGGGCAGGGCCATCGAATATTTCAAGCACGCAATCGAAGAAGATCCGATCTACGCGTTGGCTTATGTAGGACTGTCTGACAGTTATTATCGACTGTCAAATCTCTATTCACCCGCAGCAGAAGCCATGCCAAAGGCAAGGCTGGCAGCCGAGAAGGCCTTAGAAATAGATGAGACGCTGGCCGAGGCGCATGCTGCACTGGGGTCCGTATTGATGGTCTACTACTGGGATTGGGCGGGCGCAAGGCGAGAGCTCATACGAGCAATAGAACTTAATCCGGGTTACGCGATCTCACATCAGCGCCTTGGATTGTTTTTCAACCTCGTAGGCAGTTTTCCAGAGGCACTGCACCAATATGAAGCAGCTTTGGATTTGGATCCGCTTTCGCCATCGATGTCTTCGAGCATGGCCTTTGAGTTTTTCGTAACGGGCGATTATGAGCGGGCAATTCAACAAGCAGAAAAGAGTCTGGAATTAGATCCCAACTTCCCCCCAACGCATTATTTGCTGGGTTGGATCCACAAGCGGAGGGGCGACTTTTCCAAAGCCCTGGAGAGCTTTCAACGCGTTTCGCTACTGGATGATTCTTCGCTTTACTTGGCGGCGTTGGGACATGCCTACGGTCTCAATGGAGATCGGACAAAGGCGCTGACCATCCTGGACCAACTCGAGGAACGATCGAAGCATCAATACGTTTCCTCCTACGGCAGGGCTCTGATCTATACAGGCCTCGGCGAAAAAGATCTGGCATTCCAGTGGCTTGAGAAAGCCTTCGCAGAAAGATCTGAGATGATCCCATTTATCAGGATAGGAGCTGATTGCGATAGCTTACGCTCTGATCCAAGGTTCGATAATCTTCTACGCCGCTGCGGATTAGAAACTAAGAAAGCAAGAGTTGTGCGGATCTAAATTCTCTTACATCTGAAAAGGCTCAGGTTAGGAGCGTGGGCCCATTTGCTGAGCTAATAAAGCTTTGAGCTCATGGTGACCTGCTCCCTTAAAACCCGGCCAAAATAAAATAGAGAAAAGCGGGCAATTTATGACAGGATGGAAGCCTGACGATTGCCGTGAAAAAGTCCAAGTTCACCGAATCACAGATCGTGTTTGCGTTGCAGCAGGCCGAGAGCGGGGTGACGGTTGCGGAAGTCTGTCGCAAGCTCGGCATCAGTGAAGCCACGTTCTACAGCTGGAAGAAAAAGTATGGCGGGCTGGGTCCGGTTGAGTTGCGCCGGCTACGGCAGTTGGAAGAAGAGAACGCGCAGTTGAAGCGGATCGTGGCGGACCTGACGCTCGACAAACAGATGCTGCAAGACGCGTTAAAAAAAAGCTCTGAAGGCACGACAACGCCGGCTCCTGGTGAGCATGCTGCTGGCGGAGTATCGCGTCTCAGAGCGGCTCGCCTGTGCGACCGTATTTTTGCACCGCTCGGTCTATCGTTACCTGGACCAGCCGCGCGACGATCGCGCGGTGCGACAACGCATGAAAGAGATCGCCGAGACGCGGGTGCGTTACGGCTTCAACCGCATTCACATCCTGCTGCGACGCGAAGGCTGGCGTGACAATCACAAGCGCACTTACCGGATTTACAAGGAAGAAGGGCTGAATTTGCGGAGTAAGCGGCCGCGGCGTAACAAGACCGCGGCGCATCGTCAGCAGCGACCGCTGCTGACTGGACCACATCAGTGCTGAAGCATGGATTTCGTCAGTGACGCGCTGTTCGACGGGCGCAGATTCAGGGCCTTAACTTTAGTCGATAACTATAGTCGCGAATGCCTGGAGATCGAGGTGGGCCAGAACTTGAAAGGCATCGACGTCGTGGCGGTGATGGAACGGATCAAAGCGGTACGCGGCGTGGTGCCAAAACGAATCCAGTGCGACAACGGGAGCGAATTCATCTCGAAGACATTAGACAAGTGGGCCTATGACAACCAGGTGACGCTCGACTTCTCACGGCCCGGAAAACCAACGGATAATCCGTTCATCGAATCATTCAACGGCAGCTTTCGCGATGAGTGCTTGAACGTCAACTGGTTCCTTTCGCTCGAGGATGCGAAAGAAAAAATCAGCTTGTTTAAGGAAGAGTATAATGGCTTCAGACCGCATAGTTCCTTGTCGGGTCTGACGCCGAATGAGGTGGTCCAACAACACTCTAATGGTCCAATTTTTTCTATTTTAGGCCGGTAGGGAAATTGGGAGGAGTTCATAGTCCAATTTTTTCTATTTTAGGCCGGTAGGGAAATTGGGAGGAGCTCACTGGAAGATGAAAACAATCTACAATCGGCCCGACGATTGGGTGTATGCGAGTCCCAAGATGAGCGGTACGCAACCTTATTGGCCTAATTCGATTTTTCGCGTCTACATCAAACCAGCCGCGAAGAAGATAGGGCTAGCGAAGCGTATCGGTTGGCATACGTTTCGCCACACGTTCGGCACCATCTTGAACGCCAACGGCGAGAATCCGAAAGTCATTCAGGAATTGCTGCGCCATGCAAACCTCAAAGTCACGATGGACACTTACGTTCAAGCTGTGAGCGATGAGAAACGCAAAGCGCAGAGCAAAGTCAAGATGCTTCTGCCTGGTGTTCGCAAAAGGGAAGCGGTCTAGCTTAATGGACCCTTATTGGACCCTCGGCGAAAACGGGACTCTTTGTAAGTTATTGATAGCTTTGGCGTCCCGTACGGGAATCGAACCCGTGTCGCCGCCGTGAAAGGGCGGTGTCCTAGGCCGCTAGACGAACGGGACGCAGATGGTGAGTTGTTTGCCCTCTAGCGCAAGCGCGTTACGTTAACGTACCCGTTTGTTGACTGTCAAACGTCAGTCGTTCCAAAGCGGTGCCAAGGCACCGCACTCCAAAGAGATCATTCACACCGCGCCACGTTCTTGCCTATAATGCTCCGTGCGGTTGTCTGCCGCCATTCCGAATTAGCAGCAGGAGAAATACGATGTCCAACGCTTCCGGCCCTCGATCACTTTGTCTGTCCGCAATCCTGTTTCTACTTGCCAGTGGCGGCGCCGCATTTGCCCAACACGATCCAGGCGGCGTTACGGGCGGCGGCATGATCGGGGGAAGCACCGGACGCCCCTCAACCAAGCCGGTAGCCAAACCTGTTAACAAACCAGCCACCACAACAACCACAAAGCCCGGGCCGCGTAGACCAACGACGCCCGCGCCCGTTAGAAAACCAACAACGACAGGTCCAACCGCCGACTCCTACTACCAACAAGGCGAAGCGCTCTACAACGCGAAAAAGTATCGCGAAGCACTCGAGCCTTACCAACAGGCCGTGCAAGTGAATCCTTCAATGGCCTCGGCTCTCTATCGCATCGGTTGGATCTACAACGATCTCGAGGAATACGACTCCGCCATCGATCCGCTCAAACGAGTCGTCGCACTACAACCAAACAACTCGGCTGCATACTTCGAGCTCGGCTATGCTTACCGAAAGTCTGAGCGTTTCAGCGAAGCACTAAACGCATTCAACCAAACCATTCGCATCAAGCCCGATTACGCTGCCGCACACTACGAAATCGGATGGATTCATAACGAACAGAAAAACTACGACGACGCAGTCAGAGCACTGAAACTCGCCATCAGCTATCGTTCGAACTACGCTGAAGCGCACAATGAACTCGGTTATGCGCTTAGAAATCTGGGCCGCTACTCCGAAGCTATCGAAGAATATCAGGAAGCAATTCGCGTGAATCCCAACATGGGCCTCGCGCACCTCGGCCTCGGCGACGTCTATTACTACAACACAAAGCAGTACGCCGAAGCCGCGAAGTCTTACAAACGTGGTCTGGAACTGCGACCCGGCAATGCAACGGCACAATACAACCTCGGCTGGTGTTACAACGATGCTGAACGCTACAGCGACGCGATCGTAGAACTCCGCAAGGCGATCCAGTTGCAACCAAACTATCCCGAAGCACACAACGAGCTCGGCTACGCACTCCATCAGTCCGGACGTTACACGGAAGCGGTCCAGGAGTATCAGATGGCCGTCAGGCAAAAGACCAATTACGCTTCAGCGCATTACAATCTCGGCATGTCGTACGTAGCGCTGCGCAATCGTAATGCAGCTTTGGAGCAGTATCGAATTCTGCAACGCATCGACAACGCACGCGCGACGAGACTTTTCAATTCGATCAAGTAAGCATCCTAACGGCGCGACTTCTCATCACAATGGCCGATCATTAGTCTCCTCAGAGCGTCACCTTTTCACTGGTTTCGGTAACAAAGCAGTAGAGGCTCCCCGCGCCGGCAGAGCCTTCGTTTGCCGGTAACACCATCTACCTCAACGACAGGGCTCAGAATCCTGAGTGCATAGGTGTGCTTATGAATCACGAACACTCTTCTGCTCGATCAACGCGCGAATTTGAACCAACCATCATCGACCATCGACTCTTAATCGAACGACTCGCGATACAGATCGCATTTCTTAGTCACGAACTCCAACGAGGTTGGATCGATTTCAAAAACGATCCAGTCGCATTTGCAACACACTCGGCTCGTGTTATTCGTCGCCGTTTGCTGAAGTTGTTGACAGCTCCGAATGCGACGGCGGTTATCGTAGTGGCTTCAGTCGTCCTCGCGGCGCTCATGATCGATAAAACAGCATTGCGACCGACGCCTGACACAACAGGAGCCGATGGACCAGAACTGGTTTATCTGAACTTAGTAGAGCCGGCTGACTCCAACAGAGACAAGGGAATCGGAAAGAACGGATCGGGCCGAGTTGGTTTTCAAAGCGGCACCGGCGAAGGTTCAGGCCCAACTTCAAGAGACTCACAGGGAGGTGGCAGTGGCGGAAATCACAATCCAATCCCACCACAAACCGGAAAGCTGCCACCTCCTTCGAACGTACTCGCCGCCATACCGATAACTCCTCCAACTAATCCTCAGTCACTTCCAGTCGCAGGCATCGATATCGATCCTGCGCTCTGGAAGGATCTCAAGGCTCCTGTTTATGGCGATCCGAATTCGAGATCTGAAGTGCCGTCCAAAGGGCCGGGCGAAGGAGAAGGAATCGGAACCAACCGCGGACTTGGAATTGGGACAGGCGATGGTCCAGGTGTTGGACCAGGCAACAACGGGAACATCGGCGGTGGAAATCGGCAGGTCGGTTGTTGCGGCTCAGGCGGTTCCGAGGGCTCGGGAGGACCCGTTCGCGCGTCGGAAGTGGAGCAACGAGCGCGGCTGTTATTCAAACCGGAACCGCAGTACACGGAAGAAGCGCGAATCAATCAGATCACCGGCACGGTGGTGCTGCGCGTGGTGTTCTCGAGCTCAGGCGAAGTTGATCAGATACGAGCGGTGCGCACGCTGCCATTTGGACTGACGGAACGAGCAATCGCAGCCGCCCGCCAGATCAGGTTTGTACCGGCGATGAAGAACGGACGACCAGTGGCAGTGTTTATGCAGTTGGAGTACAACTTCAATCTGTATTGAAGCTTTCTCTGTGCAACCCTCTGTGTGCTCTGTGTCTCTGTGGTAACTATTCACCACAGAGACACAGAGAACTCGGAGGTTGCACAGAGAAGAGATTTAGCGTGCAAGCCTCGCGGGTCTTCGCCGTTCTAAGGACAGTGTCTGGAACAGACGTACCGGATTGGGTTCTAAAAACCTCAAGGAGGAGATCATGCTCAAAGAGTTGTTTCCCAAGTCGTTTCTGCTGCTTGTTCTCGGCGTAATCGCACTGCCGATTTTCCTCGCTTTTGCTCCTGAAACTACCGTCCTCGCCCAAACGGGCGACACGCCGGGCTCGCTCACGGTCCTCGATCCGTCGGGAAAACCGAAGTCGATGTGTCCGCTGAAACACACGAGCGTGAAGGCCGATATCACCGGTTTCATGTCACGCGTCACCGTGACGCAGCAATTCGAGAATCCTTTCAAAGAAAAGATCGAAGCGGTTTACACCTTTCCTTTGCCTCAGAACGCCGCAGTCGACGACATGACGATGATGATCGGCGATCGACTCGTCCGCGGAAAGATTCTTCCTCGCGAACAGGCCCAGGCGGTTTACGAAGCGGCCAGATCAGGCGGGAAAGTAGCCGCCTTATTGGACCAGGAACGTCCAAACATCTTCACGCAGTCAGTGGCAAACATACTTCCCGGCAACCAGGTCACCATCACGATCAGCTACGTCGAAACGTTGAAGTACGAAAACGGCTCGTACGAGTTTGTGTTTCCGATGGTTGTTGGTCCACGTTACGTTCCTGGAAACGCGGCCGGCACACAGCGCGGCAACGGTTTCGCTCCTGATACCGATCGAGTGCCGGATGCTTCGCGCATCACTCCGAGACCGCTACCCGCAGGCATGCGCAGCGGACACGACATTTCGCTCGAAGTGAATCTCGACGCTGGTTTGATTGTCGACAACGTCGAGTCGAAAAGTCATGCGATCGAAGTCGACCGTCCAGACCCGCGCAGCGCTCGCCTGCGACTGAAAGACAACGCGACCATTCCCAACAAAGATTTCATTCTTCGTTACGACGTTGCGGGCCAGGCGATTCAAGACGCGTTGCTGACGCATCAGGGCGAGCAGGGAAACTTCTTCACGTTGATTCTTCAGCCACCGGATCGAGTTACCGTCGACGACGTGACTCCGAAAGAGCTGGTCTTTGTGCTCGATGCCTCGGGCTCGATGAACGGATTCCCAATCGAGAAAGCAAAGGAGACGATGAGGTTGGCCCTCGACAATCTCTATCCGTCTGACACGTTCAACCTCATCACGTTTGCCGGCGACACGCAGATTCTCTTTCCGCAACCAGTGCCGGCAACACAAGCAAACCTGAGAAAGGCGCAGGCGTTTCTGCAGTCGCGTTCAGGCGCCGGCGGCACTGAGATGATGACGGCGATCAAAGCGGCGCTCGAGCCGTCAGACGATCAATCACATGTGCGGATTGTTTGCTTCATGACTGACGGTTACGTCGGCAACGACATGGAGATCATCTCCGAAGTGCAGAAGCATCCGAACGCACGCGTGTTTGCGTTTGGCATCGGCAGCTCAGTAAATCGATTTCTGCTCGATAAGATGGCCGAAGCCGGCCGCGGCGAAGTTGAGTACGTTAGTTTGAATGACGATGGCTCAGCCGCTGCGCGTCGTTTTCACGAGCGCGTGCGCACTCCGTTGTTAACTGACATTTCAATCGATTGGAAGGGCTTGCCGGTAACGGATGTTTACCCGAGACGCATTCCGGATCTTTTCGGCTCCAAGCCGGTGATTCTGACCGGGCGTTTTACCAGCGCCAGCTCCGGCACAATCAGGCTGAAAGGAAAGATGGCCGGCAGCGATTATGCGCGCGATATCGTGGTCCAGTTTCCCGATAACACGGTCTCGCACGACGTGCTGGCATCGCTTTGGGCCCGTGCGCGCGTTGACGACTTGATGAACCAGGACTACGCAGGCGCGCAATCAGGGTACATGCGTCCGGAGTTGAAGAACACGATCACTCAGCTCGGGATCGAGTATCGCTTGATGACGCAGTTTACTTCGTTTGTCGCGGTTGAGGAGATGGTAGTGACGGATGGCGGTCAGCCGCGAAGGATCGACGTGCCGGTTGAAGTGCCGGAAGGCGTGAATCGCGAAACGGCCTACGGCGACTATTCCGTTGCGGCGCCTACGAACCTGTCAGCGTTTAGCCTGGGGCGCGGTGCGGGAGGAGGAGGTCGCCCTGCAAGTGCCAAATCACGAATGCCGATGCCTCCAAATTCGCCGCCTACCGTGAGCGGCGTCCGAGTCGCCCCCGCTCAATCGGTCGCTGGCTTGGTCGTTACAGACTCAGTGACAGGCGCACTGCCTAACCCGGTAGAAGCGCAACAACGTGAGCTCCAGAGGAAAATGCATCCATCTGTGTTCGCAGTCGTCGAGCGACTCAGAAAGCAGGAAATCATTCCCAGCGCTAATGAAGCTGCGTTTGTTCGCAACGGAAAAGCGGAAGTGCAGGTGTGGTTGATGGACAAGTCAGATGCGAACAAAGCGAAGCTCAAGGAACTCGGTTTTGAAGTCGTACTTGATCCTGCATCCTCGAAGCTGATCATCGGGAGGATTTCGATTGAGAAGCTCGAGGCGTTGGCGAAACTCGACTTCGTTCGCTACGTATCGCCGCAGTCATCGAAGTGAGCCGCGGATTTTCGCGGGTGAACGCGGATCGGAAAACAATCAAATGTCTTTTCGATCCGTGTTTGTCCGTGTAATCTGTGGCGAATGTCGATCGTGATGAAGTTTGGCGGCACGTCAGTCGCCGACGCTGCCGCCTTCGAAAATGTCGCGCGCGTAGTTGCCGCTGAGCGTGAGTCGTCGCCGATCGTTGTGGTTTCGGCGATGAGTGGTGTCACGGATGGTCTATTGTCCGCGACGCCCAGCTCGCTCGAAGCCATATTCGATCGTCACTTAGCAGTAGCAAAAGAACTTCAAGCGGATCAATTTGCCGAGCTCGTAAAGCGCGCCGAGGATCAAGTTCGAGAACTACTCGACGCGATTGCGCAGACTCCTTCCAGGCGCAAGATCCTCCAGGATGCTGTTGTTTCATTCGGCGAGATACTTTCCAGCGCTCTGCTTGCTGAAGTGCTCAATCGGCATGGCATTAAAGCGAGGCAAGTCGACGCGCGCAGGTGCATCATCACCGACGACGAGCATACGTCTGCTGCGCCTCTGCTAACCGAAACATTCTCGCGCACGGAAAATGAATTAAGGCCGCTCATCGAAGCAGGCGTGGTTCCGGTTCTCGGCGGATTCATAGGCGCAACTGTCGACGGCGCAACAACAACACTCGGGCGCGGTGGCTCTGATTACACCGCCGCATTGATCGGCGCCGCACTCAACGCGCGCGAAATACAGATCTGGACCGACGTCACCGGGGTCTTGACTGCCGATCCGCGCGTCGTTCCAGAAGCACAGTCAATCGAGCGTCTCTCCTACAGTGAAGCCGCGGAGCTTGCCTACTTCGGTGCGAAGGTCCTCCATCCAAAAACGATTCAGCCGGCGATCGAGAATTCCATTCCGGTGCGAATCTGCAATTCGCGAGCGCCGCACGAGCGCGGCACGCTTGTTGGACCAGACACAGAGACGTCACTGCGCACTGTCAAAGCGATCGCGCACAAAACAGGTGTTACGACCGTGCAGATCAGTTCTGCGCGAATGCTTGGCGCGTATGGATTTCTGCGCGCATTGTTTGAAGTCTTTGACCGGCATCGCACGGTGGTCGATGTGGTCACGACTTCGGAAGTCAGTGTTTCGCTTTCGTTGGACGACGACAGCGCGCTGCCTGCGATAGTTAAAGAGCTCGAACAACTCGGAACAGTGCGGGTCGAAAGAGGCCGCGCGATCATTTGCGTTGTGGGGGAGGGTTTGCGCGGTACACCTGGGATTGCGGCGCGAGTCTTTAGCACGATAAGCGATATCAATGTGACGCTGATCTCGCAGGGCGCGTCGAGTATCAATTTTACGTTCGCCATTGAAGAGGAGCGCGTGAAGGAGGCAGTCACGAGATTGCACGAAGCGTTTTTCGCCACAAAGAGGCACAAAAGAGCACAAAAATGAAAATGGTTGAGCTGACAAGGGAGTTGATTGATGTTCCGTCGGTGACGGGTGAGGAAGGGCGCGTTGGTGAGTGGCTTGCGGAATACCTGGAAGAGTTAGGTTATTGGGTCGAGCGGCAGGAGGTGGCGCCGGATCGGTTCAATGTGATTGCGACGACCGGCCAATCGCCGCGCATCATGTTCTCGACGCATATGGACACGGTGCCGCCGTTCATTGAGTCGAGCGAGGATGAAGAGTTTATTTATGGCCGCGGATCGTGCGATGCGAAGGGAATAATTGCGGCGCAGATCTTTGCTGCGGAACGTTTGCGTGCGGAGGGTGTGAACGAGATTGGACTGCTGTTCACCGTTGACGAGGAACTCTCGAGTAAGGGCGCGCAGGCTGCAAACAACCATCCACTCGCGCGCGAGTGTGGGTTTCTAATCAACGGTGAGCCGACTGATAATCGTTTGGCAACCGGTACCAAAGGATCGATGCGTGTGATCATTACTGCTGAAGGTCGCGCGGGGCACTCTGCGTATCCCGAAGTCGGCGAGTCGGCGATCGAGAAGCTGCTCGACATCTTGCAGGACATTCGCGCGCACGAGTGGCCAGAAGATGGTTTCTTTGGCACGACGACATGTAACATCGGCGTGCTTTCAGGCGGGACGCGCCCAAACGTGATCGCAGATAAAGCACGTGCGGAATTGCAAATTCGACTCGGGATCGATATAGAGCACGTCAAGACAGTGCTCGACGCCGCGGCCGAGGGGCGGGGTCGTCTCGAATACGCGTCCGCGCACAATCCGGTGCGACTTTATTCGGTTCCAGGTCTTGAGCAGTGCGTGGTTCGCTTCACGACCGATATTCCGTATCTGTCGAACTGGGGCAAAGCGTTGTTACTCGGACCAGGATCGATTCTCGACGCGCACACGGATCACGAACGCGTTTCAAAACGTGAACTGGAACAGGCAGTCGAGTTGTACGTTGCGCTCGCGAAAAAATTGAACACATGAAACTCGCGTTGATCGGATTCGGAGTGATGGGCCAACTTGTTGCCGCCGAGGCACGCAAGTCAGGCGACGAAGTTGGCGCTGTGATCACGAGTAAAGATCGCGATCTCACTGTCGATCAGCTTGCAGAAAAACTACGCGGCCATGATGTCGCTGTTGATTTTTCTATTGGCGAAGCGGTTCTCAAAAACGTCGAAGCCTGCGCGCGAGCGTGCGTGTCTCTGGTCGAAGGCGCCACCGGTTGGAAACAGCACGAGGCAAGCGCGAAACAGATCATGCACGAACACTCAGGCGCGATGGTTTACGGTCCTAACTTCTCGATCGGCGTACATCTCTTTTATCGCATCGTCAACCACGCCGCTTCGCTGTTCTCTGCCGTCGATGGTTACGCGCCGTTCATCGAAGAAGCTCACCACCAGCGCAAGCGCGACGCGCCTTCCGGTACAGCGCTCAAGCTGCGCGATCTCATGTCGGAACAACTTGGACCAGACATTCCAACGTCATCGACGCGCGCAGGCTACATCCCAGGTACGCATCGAGTCGGATTCGATTCCGAAGCCGATCAGATTCTGCTGACACACGAGGCGCGTTCTCGGCAAGGCTTCGCGAGCGGCGCGTTGCTCGCGGCGCACTGGATCAACGGTCGAACCGGGGTCTTTGAATTTGGCGAGGTGATAGACGAGATCATTGAAAATGGCTTTGCTCAGACAAGTGAGCCACGAAAAAGCACATAAAGGCACAAATGTTGGCCGCTTTACTTGTGTTTTTGGTGCCTCTTTGTGGCAAAAATGGAGGTCACTATGACATTACAACTCGACTGGCTTCGCGGATGTGCGACGGCTCTGGTTACTCCTTTTACAGCCGACGGCGCGGTTGATGAGAAACGTCTGCGCGACCTGATCGAATATCAGATCGCAGGCGGTGTACGAGTGCTCGTTCCGTGCGGCACGACCGGCGAAAGCGTGACGATGTCTGACGAAGAGAATCGTCTCGTCATTCGCACCACTGTCGAGCTCGCTCGCGGACGCGCCAAAGTGATCGCCGGAACCGGGAGCAATTCAACTGCGGTGACGATTGCACGTTCGCAAGTTGCGCGTTCAATCGGCGTCGATGGAGTGTTGACCGTCGCGCCTTACTACAACAAGCCTACACAGGAAGGTCTCTACGCGCACTTCCGCGCGATCGCAGAGTCAGTCAGCGGCTTGCCGGTCGTGATCTACAACGTTCCGGGACGAACGTCTTCAAACATCTCCGCCGAGACAACACTGCGACTCGCACGCGACGTGGAAAACATCGTCGCAGTCAAAGAAGCGTCGGGGAATCTGTCGCAGATTATGGAGATCCTGCGGGGCCGTCCTGAAGGTTTTCGCGTAATCTCAGGTGACGATGCATTGACGCTTGCGCTGATCGCGCTTGGAGCAGAGGGTTTGATCTCGGTCGCCTCGAATGAGGCTCCTACGTTGATGTCGCAACTCAACGACCTGGCGCTCGCAGGGAAGTGGGATGAGGCGCGCGCGCTGCACTACCGTCTACTGCCACTGATGGAAGGCAACTTCATCGAGTCGAGTCCTGGGCCGGTGAAAGCAGCGATGGCGATCATGGGATTGCTGGAAGAGAATCTGCGACTTCCGCTCGTGCCGGTTCAGGAAAAGACGCGCACACGCCTGCGCGAGATTTTGAACGAGCTTGGTCTTTTGAAGGAAACGTCTCATGCCGTTGCGTGAACAGATCGAAGCGCTCGCTGCACGCGCGGACAATCAGTTCTCCCGCGAAGATCGGGACGTGTTCGAGGAGTTTAAGCGCACCCTCAATCGCGGCGAAGTTCGTGCGGCTGAAAAAAACGCGAGCGGCAAGTGGCAAGTCAACTCATGGGTGAAGCAGGGATTGTTGCTTGGCTTTCGGATGGGTGCAATCGTCGATATGTCCACCGGTGAGAGCTTCAAGTTTTTTGATAAAGACACTTATCCGGCGCGTCCGACAACGAGCGAAGATAACGTGCGGATCGTGCCGGGTGGTTCGACGATCAGAGACGGCGCTTACGTCGCGCGTGGCGTCGTCTGCATGCCGCCGATGTTTGTAAACGCCGGCGCCTATATTGACGCCGGTTCAATGATAGATAGTCACGCGCTTATCGGTTCGTGTGCACAGATCGGCCGACGGGTGCACATCTCTGCTGGTGCGCAGATTGGTGGCGTGCTCGAGCCGGTTGGCGCGGTGCCGGTTGTCATTGAAGACGATGTGCTGGTTGGCGGCAATTGCGGAGTCTATGAAGGCACAATTGTGCGCGAGCGCGCGGTGCTCGGGTCGGGAACTATCCTGACTGGTTCCACGCCTGTTTACGATCTCGTTCGCGGTGAGATCTATCACAGAGAAGCGGACGCGCCACTCGAGATTCCCGCCGGCGCGGTTGTTGTGCCCGGCGCACGCGCGGTGACGACTGAGCGCGGGCGTGACTGGGGCCTTTCACTCTATGCGGCAGTCATCGTCAAGTATCGCGACGAGAAGACCGATACGGCGGTGCGATTAGAGGATTACCTGCGTTGAAAGAATTCGCGCCACCGGGACGATTGCAGGGGATCGAGAAGAGCGTTATCCGGCAGATCTTCGATCGTGCACGGCCGGGCAGCATTAATCTCGGACTCGGTGAGCCCGACTTGCCGACGCCCGATGTGATTCGACGCGCAGCAGTCAAAGCGATCGTCGAAGAGCAGAATGGTTACACGTCGCAGGCTGGTTTGCCGGCGTTGCGTGAGAAGGTTGCGGCTGAGTATCCCTACCTCGAAGGGAAGCCGGAGCGCGTGATCATCACTGCCGGTTCGCAGGAGGCTTTGTATCTCGCGCTGCTCGCGCTCGTTGATGAAGGCGATGAAGTGCTGCTTCCCAATCCGGGTTTCGTTGCTTATCCGACGATCGTGAAGATGGCCGGTGGTAAGTCGACGTTCTATCGCCTGCCGCGCGAGAAGAATTTTGAGTTTGATATTGATGAGTTTCGTCGCGCGCTGTCGCCGCGAACGAAAGTCGTGGTGTGCATCAGTCCTTCGAACCCCACCGGGCGCACGTTGTCTGGGGATGATCTTGCAAACATTGGCGATGCGCTGCGGGATCATGGCGCTTATTTGATCAGCGATGAGATCTATCGCGACCTTTATTACACGACTGAGCGGCCGGGTTCATTGTCTTCGTTTTACGATCGGACGATAGCTATTAGTGGTCTTTCGAAGTCGATGAGCATGACCGGCTGGCGTTTGGGTTGGTTGTGCGGTGACGAAGCGTTGGTAAAGGCGGCGTTGGTGTTGCATGGCTACGTCACGACTTGTGCGTCGGCAGTTTCGCAGAAAGCGTCGCTGGTGGCGTGGACCGACGAGGCTAAGCAGGCGCGCGCTGGATTTCGGGAGATTTTTCACGCCCGGCGAGATCATCTGCTCGGGTTGATCGATACTGAGTTGGGATTGCGAGCAGTGACGCCTGATGGCGCGTTCTACACGATGTTGGACGTGAGTGCGTATGGCGCGTCGATGAGTGTGGCGGAAGCGTTGTTGGACGAAAGAGTCATCACCGTGCCCGGAGCGGCGTTTGGTAGCGAGAGCGAAGGTTTTCTGCGCGTTTCCTTCTGCGCGGATCACCAGAATTTGGCCGAAGGTATTAGGCGGATCAGAAAGGCAATCCACAGATTACACAGATTACAATCAGTGTAATCTGCGTAATCTGCGGACGAATTTATGGACGGAAAATATAGAGTTGGAATTTTAGGTGCGACCGGGATGGTGGGGCAGCGGTTTATTGAGCTGCTGGCCGATCATCCGCAGTTTGAAGTTACTGCGGTCGCTGCTTCGGATCGATCGCAAGGCAAGGCGTACGCTGACGCTTGCGCGTGGCGTCTCGGTGGCGAAATGCCGGCAGCGGTTCGTTCGCTGCCGGTGCAACCACCTGCGCCGCCACTCGATTGCGACCTTGTGTTTTCGAGTTTGCCGGGCGACATCGCGCGTGAGACTGAGGGCAGTTTTGCGGCGGCCGGTTATCCAGTCATCAGCAACTCGTCAGCCTTTCGCATGGATGAAGATGTGCCGCTGTTGATTCCTGAAGTTAATCATCAACATCTCGGCTCGATTGAGAAGCAGAAGCGACGTTATCCATCAGGCGGTTTCATCGTCACGAATCCAAACTGCTCGACGATCATGCTGGCGCTCGCGCTTGCCCCCTTGCACGCGGCGTTTGGTGTTTCAGCGGTCGCGGCTACAACGCTGCAAGCACTCTCGGGCGCCGGTTATCCGGGCGTCGCGTCGTTAGACATTCTCGACAACGTCTTGCCTTACATCGGTGGCGAAGAAGAGAAGATCGAAAGTGAAACAAAGAAGATCCTTGATGACGCGTCGATGGCTGTGAGTGCGCAGTGTCATCGTGTGAACGTGGCTGACGGACACATGGCGGCGGTGCGCGTGAAGCTCGCACGCAAACCGGAGTTGAGAGAGTTGCGTGAGGCGCTCGAGTCGTTTCGTTCTTTGCCGCAGGAGATGGGATTGCACTCCGCGCCGCCCGTGCCGATTGTAGTTCGCGACGAAGCGGATCGACCACAGCCGAAGCTGGATCGTGATGCGGGCAAGGGAATGACGATAACGATTGGACGGTTGATGCCGGATGCGGTGCTTGATTATCGGTTTGTGGTGTTGAGTCACAATACGATTCGCGGCGCTGCGGGGGCGGCGATACTCAATGCGGAGTTGATGGTAGCGCTAAATTATTTAACAGGATGAGCAAGATTTTTCATGATTGACAGGATGAAGATACTGATAGGCGTGTTATTACTCCTTAGTACTGCTGCGGCAGCGCAGGCGCAAACGAGTCTTGACGATCAGGTGAAGCAGATTGTCGGCACGTTTAAGGGCAAAGTTAGTCTGTTTGCGAAGAACCTCGATACGGGTGAGACGTATGGGTTGAATCCCGATGAGCGCGTTAGGACGGCGAGCACGATCAAGATTGCGGTAATGATCGAGGCGTTTGCGCGCGTCGCGGAGGGAAAGGCGAAGTGGACCGACGAGGTCGTACTCACAAAAGAGAAGAAAGTCTCCGGCTCGGGCATCCTCACCGAACTCTCAGACGGACTGCGACTCACGCTGCGCGACGCCGTCAATCTCATGATGATCCTCAGTGATAACACTGCCACTAATCTCGTCCTCGACGTCCTCACCACCGACGCAGTCAATGCGCGAATGGAGTCGCTTGGCTTCAAGCAGATCAAGATCATGAGGAAAGTGGGCAGCGGCGGTGAAAGCATGGCCGGCAAAGATCCGGAGAACAAGAAATACGGACTCGGCTTCGCGACGCCGCGCGCAATGGTGCTGGTGATGGAAAAACTGGATCGCGGCGAAATCATCAGTCCGGCAGCGTCGAAAGAGATGATCGAGCTGATGAAACGCGAGCAGGGGCGCAACGCGATCGGCCGGTCGCTTTGGAACGTGCCGATGGCGAGCAAATACGGCGCGCTGGATCGTCTGCGCAGCGCGATTGGAATTCTCTACACGAAAAAAGGAAGAATCGCGATGGCGATTTCTTGCGACGACATGCCGGAGATCATGTGGTCTGTCGACAACCCTGCTTATCTCCTCATGTCGCGGCTGTCCGAAGTGCTTGTCGACGGGCTCGCTACAAAATAATCCGTCTTAATCCGCGTTATCGGTGGCCAAAAATCCAAAATTTTGGTCGACAACCTTGTCCTGATTCTTTGCCTCATCCAAAAACCTAAACGTTCTCTCCGAGGAATTTGGATTTCTGTGCTACTTTACTGGCGGTTTGACAGCAAGATCGCTCTCCGACTTCTTGGAATAATTTCTGCAAGCTTGCAGATTGTCGTTCAGACTTCGATCCAGAGCCGCTACGCGATAGTTCAAAATTTCGTATCGACTCTCCCCAACCCATGACAAACATCTCCACTGGAGGACTCTATGAAAACAGTCAGCCCCTCTTTTAAAAGGGCCCTCTCGATCATCAGCATGCTCTTCCTGCTGCTGTTGACGTCGAGTGTGGCCTTTGCACAGACAGGGTCTTCGTCGCTCAGAGGAACCGTCAGTGACTTGCAAGGCCGAACAGTCGCCGGCGCTCAGGTCACAATTACCAACGAACAGAAAAACTTTAGTCGCACTCAAACCACCAACAACGATGGCGCCTACGTCTTCACTTCGATTCCGCCAGGAACTTACCGGCTCGAAGTGGAGGCCACCGGCTTCAAGAAAGCTGCTGTCTCGGAAGTGCACGCTCAGATCGATACGCCCGGCACGCTCGACGTGCAGTTGGAAGTCGGCAACATCGCTGAGACTGTCAGCGTCGTCGCCGGTGCCGAGGCGCCGATCAATACCATCGACGCAACGCTCGGCAACACTTTCGAATCGCGTCGCATTACCGAGTTGCCACTCAACGCAAACAACGTCGTCGGACTTCTTTCACTTCAGCCTGGCGTCACACGCACCGGCTTCGTGAACGGTGGTCGCTCCGATCAGTCAAACATCACGCTCGACGGCGTAGACGTAAACGAACAACAGAGTGGTCTGGATGTTGTTACCAACCAGGCCTTTTCCAGTGTGCTGCGCGTTATTCGCGATTCGACGCAGGAGTTTCGCGTAACCACTACTAATCCCAATGCCGATACGGGTCGCTCTTCAGGCGCGCAGGTGTCACTCGCTACTAAATCCGGCTCGAATGATTGGCACGGCTCGCTGTTTCACTTCCATCGAAACACGGTGACGACCGCCAACGATTTCTTTAGCAACGCGGCGGGACGATTTACCGCCACCGATCCGTTGGTTCTTTCCGGGAGCGCGAAGGTCGGCGATGCGCGAGTGCCACGACCGCCACTACTGAGAAACTTTTTTGGTGGCTCTGTCGGCGGTCCCATCAAACACGATCGGGCATTCTTCTTCTTCGCGTATGAAGGCCTCCGCGAAGCTACTTCAACCTCCGCCTCTCAGGTTGTGCCATTGCCTCACGTTGCCCAGGGCATTATCCGCTATAAAACCGCCAACGGTTCCAGCGATTCTTCGTGTCCGGCAGGTACCCCCGCCGGTTTCAACTGTTTGACTCCGGCCCAAATCAACGCAGCTTACACTGCCGCGAACGGAGTCACTCCCGGCGTCAGCCCGGCCGCTTTGAACTTTCTTAAAGACATAGCACGACGCTACCCCGCCAATGACACAGTAACACTCGGCGACGGGGTTAATACTGGCGGCTTTCGTTTTAATGCGTCTACACCCACCACTCTGGACACTTACGTCCTTAAGTTCGATCTCAACCTGACTGACAATCAAACCCTATTCGTTCGTGGTAACTACCAGGATGACAATATTGGCTTGGCGCCAATTTTGCCCGATGCGGCTGCGCCATCAATCTGGTATCACCCGAAAGGGTTTGCGTTGGGCCACTCCTGGACACTTTCGAACCGCCTCGTCAACCGTTTCACGTATGGACTGACTCGCGCTGCATTCACGAGGCAGGGTGATCAGACTGGCAACCAGCTTAGTTTTCGCTTCATCTTTGCGCCGACATTGACCTCGTCGCTCACGCGCGTAACACCAGTGCACAATTACGTTGACGACGTGACTTTCGTCAAAGACAATCACACGTTGCAGTTTGGCGGAAATGTTCGGCTGATCAAGAACACCAGGCAGTCGTTTGCAAGTTCCTTCGACTTCCTGACTACCAACCCGTCGGGCTACGCAGCGTCAGCGGCGGTGCTCACTTCCGCAGGCGCAGATGCTTCTGGCGGAGCAATCTTTCCGAATGTTGCTAGTAATTCAGTAACGCCGCTGCGCAACATCCTCTCTGCCGTCATTGGTCGTTTCTCTCAATACACTGCGAACTTCCTTTACGATCAGGATGGCAAGATTCTACCGACCGGCTCTTCTGCTGATCGCACTTTCGCAACGCAGGAGTACGAAGTCTACTGGCAGGATCAGTGGCGCATGCGTTCTAACCTGACGCTGACATATGGCCTGCGCTGGGGTACTTCCACGCCGGTCTATGAGGTAAATGGCTTCCAGGTTCAACCTACTACCAGTCTGGGTGGTTACTTCGAAAAACGTAAAGCCGGCGCCAATGCCGGGATACCGTTCAACGATCCAATCTCGCTCGATCGTTCAGGTAAGGCGAACGGCAAGCCTGGTTTTTATAAACAGGATTGGAACAACTTCGCTCCGGTGCTCGCAGTCGCGTGGCAGCCGCATCTCCCGGATAACTTCTGGGGCAAGCTTATCGGGCGTGAAAATAAAGCGGTATTCCGCGGTGGCTTCCGCACAACTTATGATCGCATCGGTAGCCAGTTGACAGTCAACTTCGATCTAAACAATCAGCTTGGTTTCGCGTCAGCGCTTTCGATTCCGGTCAACACCTACAACGTCAGCACGCGTCTGGCGCCGCTCTTCAATGGCACCATACCAGATGTTCGTACGTTGCCGGGTATTACTGGAAATTTCAGCAACACGATCTCGTTTCCATTAACAGCACCGCCGAACGGCGCTGAAAGAATCGAAACTTCACTCGACGATACCATCACGACGCCAGTCAACTACAGCTTCAACTTCTCCTATGCACGCGAGATGAGCAAAGGACTCTCGTTTGAGCTGAGCTACGTTGGGCGCTTCGCGCGAAACCTGCTCGGCCAACGAGACATCATGCACTTCAATAACCTGCGTGACATCAAATCAGGTCAGACTTTCTACGACGCCATGCAGGCTCTGATTGATTTGCGTCACGCGGGTGTGCCCATCACGTCGGTAGGGCCAATCCCGTTCTTTGAGAATGTCCTGCCGGGGATCGCGGGTACCTTCAGCATCCTTGGCGTGAGTCGTACGTTGACTGCGACGCAGGCTGCTTACCGCCGTATCGCTTTGCCGTCTGTGGGTGGGCAGAACGTCACTGACTACACGTTCCTGCAATCCGGTGCACGATGGGACGACAAGCCGGCTTCAATCTTCAACAATACATTCGTGAACCCGCAGTATGCGGCACTCAACACATGGTCCACGTTTGCTCTTTCAAACTACAACTCCGCGCAGGTCAGTATTCGCCAGCGTTTGTCCCGTGACGTCACGTTTGACTTCAACTACACGTTTTCGCATTCGCTGGATGATGCTTCCGGTCTGCAGAACGCGGGGAACTTCTCGACGGCGTCGTTGATCTTCAATCCGCTTGATCCGCTAAGCAACTATGCGGATTCTGATTTCGACATTCGTCACAACATTACTTCGAACTGGCTGGTGGGTCTGCCCTTCGGCCGTGGCAAGAAGTTTTTCAGCGGAGCCGGAAAGATCGCCAACGGCTTTTTCGGTGGCTGGGATATTACCGGAATCTTCCGTTGGAATTCGGGATTGCCGACCGCTACTACGCGTCCCTTCGCGTTCCAGCGTTGGGCCACCAACTGGCAGATCTCGTCAGGCATGGTCAGAGTTCGTCCAGTTGAAACTCACTTCGGAGATGTCAACGGTTCACCGAACTTGTTTGCGGATCCGACAGCCGTGTTCCAGAGCTATCGCGATCCGAAGCCCGGTGAGGGTGGTGACCGCAACGTTCTGCGGTACCCTGGCTATTTTGCTTTAGACATGGGTCTGCACAAGACATTCAGGATGCCCTGGGAAGGACATGCACTGACCTTCCGTTGGGAAGTCTTCAATGTCACGAACACACAGCGGTTCACAGGCTTTAATGGGTCAGGCCTTTCGACCGATCCGTTTATCTTCGGTGGGGCTCCGCCACTGGGATTCGGAAACTTCACCGGCACGCAGGCACCGCTCGGTGAGACCAAAGCCGGACGCCTTATGCAGTTCGCGTTGCGCTACGTCTTCTAAGACTGGCCCGCAAACCACAAAAAGGCACAGAAGAAGGCCTCAATTCCTTTGTGCCTTTTTGTGGCTCAACTCCGAATTTCTATAGACTAGCCCAGAAATTTGGATATACTCTCAGCCCAAAGTTCCAGCGATCAGTGTTTTGAACCTGAAAACGCGAGGTTTTTTAGCGACGTAACGACCAGGCTCTCGCGGAATAGTATCTGCAAGAAGCTGAATCGATCAGGTTTTCACGGTTAATTCTACCTCTCATCATTTTCGGATCTAGCGACGCAGTGTTCCAGGTCCGGATCCGCAGACAAAACGCATCGGAGGACTCAATGAAAACAAGAATCTTCTTGAGAAGTGCCGCCCGATTTTTCAGCGTCACTTTACTCATCGGACTGTTCGCCCTCACGACGTTCGCGCAGGGCGGAACTTCCACAGTTCGCGGTACAGTTAAAGATCCCCAAGGCAACGTCGTTGCAGGTGCGAACGTGAAGCTCATTAACGTGACCACGAATGCCACTCGCAGCATTACGACTTCCGCAGATGGCCTCTTTTCCTTTGAAGCGGTGCAGGTTGGCGACTACAAGATTGAAGTCGAGGCCTCCGGTTTCAAAAAGGCTGTCCTTACTGACATTCACGCTCTCATTGCGAGTCCCGTAACCCTGGATGTTCAGTTGGAGATCGGAAACATTGCAGAGTCGGTAACGGTTTCGACCAGTTCGGCCGAGCTCCTGGTCAACCGCGAGGACGCTACTTTGGGAAGCAACTTTGTAAACAAGCAGATTACTCAGTTGCCACTCGAAGCCCGCAGCGTCCCCAACCTGCTCACTTTGCAAACGGCGGCCACGCGCGATGGCTACATTGCTGGTGCACGTGCAGACCAATCAAACGTCACGCTTGATGGCGTGGATATAAACGAACAGCAGACCAATGCGACTTTTGGCGGCGGCGATCCCGCGTTCGGAACTGACATCGCAAATTTGCAGCCGACCAGCGGTCCGGTCCTGCGGCTGAACGCCGATGCCATTGAAGAATTTCGTGTGCAAACGACCAACCCAAACGCGAATCAAGGCCGGTCGGCGGGGGCACAGGTTTCACTCGTCACGAGGAGTGGAAGCAATGACTGGCACGGCGCGGGGTTTGAATTTTATCGGACATCGGCCTTCTCGGCGAATAATTTCTTCAATAATGCGTCTGGCGTCGGACGTCCACCGCTGATTCGACACACATTCGGTGGCGCCCTTGGTGGCCCGATGATCAAAGATAAGGCCTTCTTCTTTTACAGCTATGAAGGCGATCGCATTACCCAATCAATCTCTGCTTTGCGTACGGTTCCGCTAGCGAGCCTCGGCCAGGGCTTGGTTCGTTTCCGTAATCCTTCCGGTGGCATCACCACCTTGACCTCGGCACAGATTGCCGCGATCTTTCCAGCGGTCGGAGTCAATCCGCTGGCTGTTAGCACCCTGGCTTCTGCTGCGGCGAAATATCCAGCCAACGACTTCTCCGTTGGAGACCAATTCAATACGGCCGGATTCCGGTTCAACGCTCCGATTCCGGTCAAACGAAACTCTCATGCCGGTAAATTTGATTTCAATCTTACTGATAAACAGCAAGCGTTCGTGCGAGCCAACGTGATCTATGATCTTCTCGTACGCGAGCGGCAATTCCCGGATACGCCGGCACCCAGTATCTGGTCCCACCCAGTGGGCATCGCCGCAGGTCACACCTGGACCTTGCAAGACAACCTGATCAATACATTCCGCTATGGGTTTACGCGAGAAGCTTTCAGTCAACAGGGTGATTCAGGTTCGAACTCCATCAGTTTCCGCTTTGTCTTCTCGCCTCTTACGTTCTCTCGAACCCTTACTCGCATTACACCGGTCCACAACTTCACCGACGATGTTTCGTGGGTGAAAGGAAACCACAGCATCGGATTCGGCACTAACATTCGCACGATCGCTAACAAGCGCGTGTCCTTCGCCGGCTCCTTTGACAGCGCGATTACCAATCCGTCGTTCTACGTGGGAGGCGGAGCCAGCATCTCTACACCGATAAATGCGGCCTTCCCGATCCAAGGTTCGAGAGTCGGGGTACAGAATGCCGTGACGGCTTTGATTGGAAGGTTTTCTCAGTACTCAGGAAACTTCATCTTCAATCACGACGGCAGTCTCACACCCGTAGGTACTCCCAGTGAGCGCGAGTTCAAGACACAGGAATATGACGTATACGGTCAGGATTCCTGGAAGATCTCGCCACACCTGACACTCACTTATGGACTGCGTTACACGATCAGCAAACCGATTTACGAAGCAAACGGATTCGAAGTCCGAACCGACATTCCGCTGTCGGAGGTTTTCCGGCTGCGCCAGGAGGCGTCGGCACGCGGTCAGAACTACGCAACGCCATTGACGCTCGTGCTTTCAGGAAAGGCAAACAACGCCGATCCGCTTTATTCTTACGACAAGAACAACTTCCAACCGCGCGTGGCTCTCGCCTGGTCTCCGTCGTTCAGAAGCGGAATTCTGGGTAAGTTCTTCGGCAGAAACCACGAATCTGTGTTTCGTGGTGGCTTTGGCATCACCAACGACTATTACGGCCAACAACTTGCGGTCAGCTTTGATTTGAACAATACGCTCGGCTTTTCTTCGAGCGACACTATCGCGGCCAACACCTTCAACCTGACGACCCGACCGGCGCCGCTTTTCACGGGCTTCAATCAAAGCGTCAGAACGTTGCCGCGAATTACGATACCGGGAAGTATCAGCTTCCCGCGGACGCAACCTTTCAATTCGGATCCGGCATTGCAGTCGGCACGCATTGAGTCGTCGCTGGATTCCAAAATAGTTGCGCCAATTAACTACTCGTGGAACCTCACTTTCGAACGTGAGTTGCCAAAGGGATTCGTTATTCAGACATCCTACATCGGCAGGATTGCCCGCAATCTACTCGCCTCGCGCGATGTGATGGCGCTGAACAATCTGGTCGATCCAAAGTCGGGAATGGATTGGTATACCGCGGCCAGTATTCTCGAGGAATTCCGGCGCAACAACACGCCCATTAACCAGATTCCTAACATTCCGTGGTTCACTAATTTCTTGCCTAGCAATATCGCGCAACTGATGGATGAAAACTACTTCGGTGTTTGCTGCGGAGTATTTCCCACTTACAACCTGACGCAAGCGCAGGCTGTTTACGCAGTGGCGTTGAACTTCTACGGCAACGACTGGACCGACACTCAGGACGTCATCGAAGATGGATTAGGTAAAAACATCTTCTTCCACCCGCAGTATGGCGCCTTGTCGGCTTTCAGCAGCATCGCCAGGTCGAACTACCAAGCCGGCACGCTCAGCATTCGTGAACGACTCGGCCGTACACTGACAATGGACTTCAATTACACGCTGTCACATTCCTTCGATGATGCTTCAGGTCTTCAGACCAGCGGCGCCTACGGGGCAGCGTTCATTCTTAATCCTTTACGGCAACGAGACTCGTACTCGGTTTCCGATTTCGACGTGCGGCATATTATTAATGCCAACGCCGTTTGGGAATTGCCGTTCGGTAAGGGACGCCAGTTCTTCTCTGGAGTTGGCAAGCTTGGCAACGCCTTTATTGGTGGTTGGCAGCTCGGTGGCATCTTCCGTTGGAACTCGGGCTTGCCGATTTTCAGCCCTTACGATGATGCTCGTTGGGCCACGAACTGGAACGCTCAGAGTAGCGGCGTTCGGCTCAAGCCGATTCAGACCTGCCCGACACAGGGCGGAAAGCTCTTCGGCTCCTGCTTGTTTGAAGCGTACAAGAGCTGGCGCGGAGCGTTCCCCGGTGAGACTGGTGATCGAAACGTTCTGCGGTTGCCGGGTTACGTCAACCTCGACATGGGATTAAGTAAGTCGTTTGACATGCCCTGGAGCGAAACCCAGAAACTGCAGATCCGTTTCGAGGTGTTCAATCTTACCAATACGCAACGCATGGGTGATATTGACTCCAGCCGCAGTGGATTTGGTCTGCAACTGGATCCGGACAAGATCACTTCAGTCTCGGACATTCCCACTAACTGGTCGAACTTCATTTCGATTCAGGGACAACCGCGAGTGATGCAGATCGGAGCTCGTTTCACTTTCTGAGCTTCACCTGGGGTCAACACAACTGCGGGCTGGAGCTCAAAGAGCTTCAGCCCGTTTCTTCCTTAGGGTGTTGTGATGTTGTATAGAAGGTTTTTTTGTTTACTTCAGATATGCGCCATCTTGTTAGCGTTCAGCGTACAGGTTTCTTCTCAAGCACCGGATCGCAGGACGCAATTGGGAATACGTAGTGGTTCTTATACGCTGTTCGGTGATCTCTTGGTCGACGAAGGTAAAGAGCCAGGAGTGAAGCCTCTGATATACGAGATTGTCCTAAATAACGCCGGCGGAACTCCAGCAGGCCGACAGTTTGTTAGCGCTGGCGGACGGTATCAATTCAACAATCTCGCCGCTGGACAGTACGAGTTGCTGGTGCTGCTGGACCACGAGGAGATCGCACGCACTCGTGTCGAAATCTTGCCTGGTCCAGCACAGGAACGAGTTCGTCAGGATTTAACTCTGGCTTGGAAAGTAGAGGCCCGTCCCAAAGCAGCTTCAATCTCCGCCGCCGATTTTTACAAACGCACCGAAAGCAACGAGAAGCTATTTCTCAAAGCAAAAGAGGCCACCGATCAGAAACGCTACGACGACGCGATTGCGACCTTGGAACAACTTGTTGGCGCCGATCCGCACGACTTTTTAGCGTGGGCCGAGCTCGGCACCGTCTATCTCTTCAAACAAAAATACGATGACAGCGAGAAGGCTTACAACAAGAGCATCACTGAGCGGCCCGAATTTTTTCGTGGCCTAATGAATCTCGGACGCCTGCGCATGGCACGCAAGAACTTCGAGGGCGCGATCGAACCGCTAACTGCCGCCGTCAACATTCAACCGAAATCCGCCGACGCCAATTACTATCTCGGTGAAGCGTATCTGCAAATCAAGAAAGGCTCGAAAGCGGTTGGCTATTTCTACCAGGCCATCAAGCTCGATCCGATCGGTAAAGCCGATGCGCATCTGCGTCTCGCCACTCTCTACAATGCCGTCGGCCTGAAAGACAAAGCGGCGATCGAATATGAAGAGTTTCTGAAGGTGAAGCCTGACTATCCGGAAAGCAAAAAACTCAAAGAGTACATCGAAGCCAACAAGCCTAAGAATTAATCTGTAGATCAGTGTATTCTATGGCCCATGTTGCAGCTCATAACGATCGTCATTCTTGGCGCGACGCTTATTGACGGTTCCGGTCGCGCTCCAATCAGAGACTCCGCTGTAGTTATCAAAGGCGACTCAATCGTTGCGGTTGGTCGCCGTGGGCAAGTGAAGATCCCCGCAGACGCTCGTGTGATCGACGCACGAGGTATGGTCGTCGCGCCGGGGTTCATCGATGCTCATAATCACTCCGATCGCGGTTTCACTACAGATCCATCCGCTGCTTCACAAGTCTCGCAAGGTATAACCACTGTGGTGATTGGACAGGACGGCGGCTCGCCTTTTCCTGTCGGCGAGTATCTAGCCGGGCTGAATAAGAATCCGATCGCCTTGAACGTGCTGACGTTTGTGGGCCATGCGACGTTGAGGTCTCGTGTGATGGGCGACGACACCAATCGCCGGGCCACACCTGCCGAGATCGAAAAGATGAGTCAGATGGTTGAACAGGCGATGCGAGAAGGTGCGATCGGACTCTCAACCGGTCTCGAGTATGAAACCGGAAAACCCGCTTCGACTGAAGAGATCATCACGCTTGCTCGTGCCGCGAGCGCGTTTGGCGGGATGTACATTAGTCACATTCGCGACGAAGCTGATAAGACCTTCGAGGCGTTGAATGAAGCTATTCAAATCGGTCGCGAAGCTCGCCTGCCGGTCCAGATTTCGCACGTCAAGTTGGGCAGCGTTGCTGTTTGGGGTCGGGCGAAGGAAGCAGTTGCGCTCATAAACAAAGCACGCGCAAGTGGTCTCGACGTAACGGCCGATTGTTATCCCTACGACGCGTGGAGCTCGACCATCAGAGTGCTGATCCCGAGTGGTCGTCACGATGATCCGGCGGACGTAGCACGCGGACTCGCCGATGTAGGTGGACCAGCAAACATCACGATCGTCAGTTGCCGCGCGCATCCGGATTACGAATTCAAGAACATGGAAGAGATCAGCCGGCGTGAAGGGATCACTCCGGTCGAGCTCTACATGAAGATCGTGCGCGACGGCGGCGCTGGCGTCGTTTGCCATTCGATGAAAGATGAAGACATCAGCACTTTCTATCGTCAGCGGTGGGTGATGGTGAGCAGCGACGGTGGCATCGGGTCGCGCCATCCGCGCGGCGCTGGCACGTATCCGCGCGTGCTGGGTCGGTACGTTCGTGAGCTCCACTGGCTCACGTTGCCCGAAGCGATCAGAAAGATGACGTCACTTCCGGCGCAGCGTTTTAAGTTGAAAGATCGTGGTCTGATTCGCGTGGGCTTCAAAGCGGATCTGGTTGTATTTGATCCTAACCAGATCATCGATCGCGCCACTTTCGAGCAACCGGAATTAACGGCGCAAGGCGTCAACCGCGTCTTCGTCAACGGCACCGAAGTTTGGACTGACGGCCACGTTACCGGCAACCGCCCCGGCCGCCCGCTGCGCCACAAAGAAGCACAGAAAGACTAGCCCTGCTTTGTGCCTTTTTGTGGCGGATCGTATGTCACAATTTCCGTCACTTCTTCATTGGTCCCACCTGATTTCCTAAGAAAAACGCTCGGCATGAGTCTTGAACACATGAGTCCGGCGGACTTATGTCGTTGATTATTTCACTGATCGGATTCACGGCTCTGGCGATGATGGTGCACGAGTTGGGCCACCTGCTGGCTGCGCGTTCGTGCAATGTTGCGGCCTCCGAATTGGGCCTGGGCATGGGGCCACGTCTTTTCGGATTTCGGTTGGGCAGTATTCGTTTCAATCTGCGCGCGATTCCCCTCGGCTCGTTTGTGATGCTCGACGGCGCGTCGTTGAAAGAGAAGTCGGTGCGCGCTCAACTGCTCGTGCATCTCGGCGGAGTTGTTTTCAATCTCGTCGCTGGATTTCTTACTTATGGAACGACGTTTGGCTGGCTGAACTTATTGCTCGCCGCCGGCAACATTCTTCCGCTTTACCAGCACGATGGCTGGAAGTGTGGTGTGACAATCATGCGTGCGCTCTTGCGGCGCAAAAGTGAACCGGCCGAGCGTGCGTTTACCTTCTCAGGCGGATTCGTGAGTCTGCTGATCGCCTGGGCCATCGTTCGAATGTTTATCTAAAAGAGTTTTACGCAAACACACAAAGACGCAAGGCGAGTGGGATGCCTTGCGTCTTTTTGTGTCTTCCTGTGCCTCTTTGTGGCCCTACTTGTGAATGACGATGCTGCCTCCGCTTATCGCGGTTGGGTTCGCAAGGTCAATATCGTCGGAGGCTCCGACCTTGTTGTCGTAAACGACAACTCCGTTCTTGGTAATCTTGATCCGGAACTTGTCGATTCCTCCTCCGCCGTTGACGTCGCCGTCATATGCGGTGAGAACAAACTTGTAACCCGGCACACCGTTAATATCACCAGTGCCTCTGTATTGCGCTTTATATCCAGAAACCACGAGTGATCCGTAATCGTAGGCCGAGCTGTGGAAGTTGATGTCGCCGGCTTGGAATTGGAACTCCGTCTGCCCATCTGGAGTATTGGAGCCTTTCTTGTACTTCGAGACAAAGCCGAAGTTTGCTTTTCCAGTTGCGGTTGCGCATCCCGGAGTCAATTGACATGCGCCGGCTGGTGACATGATCCACCCGCCACCGGTGACGAAACCGGAGTCGGGATCGAAGATGACGATGTACTGCAACTCAATCTGACGGCTCGCACTGCCAGTATCATCGTCGGTAACGGTGACGATTACAGTGTAAACGCCAGGGCTCGTGTAGGTATGTGAGGCTGTACACGTGCCACTGCCGTTGGTTTCTGTCACTGTGCCGTTCGAAGTCGTGCCGTCATCCCAATTCACCGAGCAAACGTGAGTGTCCTGCGTGCCGACATCGGTGAAGTTTGCGGTCACGGTAATTGAGCTGCCAGCCGGTTGGGGTGTAGTTGGTCCATTTGCACTGGTGATCACGGGTGCCACGTTTCTCACCGTTATCGTCGTGCCTTGGCCCGCGCAGGCGTTGTCTGCTGTTGTTGCCTGGTTCCCGTCTTGACCGCCATCGCAAATAGTTACGGTGACGGAGTTGAGGTCTGAAGCCGTATTTGTTGGGTTGTCGTCTTTGTATTGGTGAGTGGCGGTGAAGGTGAACACTCCTGCCGCAAGGTTGAGGGTGCTGTTCGGAGAGCCATCGCCCCAGGAGATGACAACCGTGTGTGCATCTCCGCCGTCCTGATCGGAGAATGAGCCATTGAGCACAGCGGAGTCATTCTCGTTAATTACACCCGGCGCGATGCTTGGATTGTTCACGACCGGCGTATCGTTGACGTTGGTAACCGTCACATTCACCGTGGCCGTATCGCTGCCACCATTGCCGTCACTGATAGTGTAGGTGAAGCTATCTGGGCCAAAGTAATTCGATGTCGGAGTGTAAGTTACACCCGAGGGGCTGAAAGCTGCGCTGCCGTGACTCGGCTGTGTTACTGCCGTCACCGTCAGTCCGGCGTTCGCCGGACCACTCAGGTTATCGGCATCGGTGTCGTTAGCCAGCACGTTGATGGCGTTGTTGCTGCTATCTTCCGCAACCGTGGCCGCGTCATTCACCGCATCGGGATTGTCGTTGACGTTGTTGATGGTGACGTTCACCGTGGCGGTGTCGGTGTGACCGGCATCGCTGGTGCCGTTGTCACTGATGGTGTAGGTGAAGCTGTCACTGCCGTAATAGTTAGGAGCCGGGGTGTAGCTCACTCCACTCGCTGTGAAAGTGACGCTGCCGTGCATGCCTTGAGTGACGGCGATAACCGTCAGACCGGTATTGAACGGTGGCGTCAGATTGTCGGCATCGGTGTCGTTGGCTAGCACGTTGATAGCGTTGTTGCTGCTATCTTCCGTAACTGTGGCCGCATCATCCACTGCATCGGGAGTGTCGTTAACATTAGTAACGGTGACATGAACTGTGGCTGTATCGCTGCCGCCGTTGCCGTCACTGATCGTGTAGGTGAAGCTGTCCGTGCCGAAGAAGTTGGCATTCGGAGTGTAGCTGACACCGGTGGGCGTGAAGCTCACTGAGCCATTGCTGCCCTGAGTCACTGCCGTGACTGTGAGTGTCTCACCTGTATCCGGCGCATCCGTGTCATTGCCGAGCACGTTGATGGCGTTGGCGCCGCTGTCTTCCGCAACCGTGGCCGTATCATCTACCGCGTCGGGATTGTCGTTGACGTTGTTGACCGTCACATTCACCGTAGCTGTATCAGTGTGACCAGCACTGTTGGTGCCGTTGTCACTGACGGTGTAAGTGAAGCTGTCGCTGCCGAAGTAGTTGGGAGCTGGAGTGTAGCTGACGCCACTGGCCGTAAACGTAACGCTGCCGTGCGTACCCTGAGTGACGGCGATTACTGTCAGACCGGTATTGAATGGTGGTGCCAGGTTGTCTGCATCGGTGTCGTTGGCCAGCACGTTGATGGCGTTGTTACTCGTGTCTTCATCCACCGTCGCACTGTCGTCGATCGCGTCGGGTGCATCGTTGACGTTGTTGATGGTGACGTTGACCGTGGCCGTGTCGGTGTGCCCAGCACTGTTGGTGCCGTTATCACTGATGGTGTAAGTGAAGCTATCCGTGCCGAAGTAGTTCGCATTG
>Ga0070706_100000506_pt1 | contig 45748 bp, 37 predicted proteins | sample KBSK5501metaG_FD_65476 | JGI IMG/M metagenome (GOLD analysis project Ga0070706, IMG submission 65476) | Corn, switchgrass and miscanthus rhizosphere microbial communities from Kellogg Biological Station, Michigan, USA - KBS K5-50-1 metaG | ecosystem: Host-associated > Plants > Roots >... | reverse complement strand
CCTATGCCAACAACTCTCGAGGGTAGCTGCAGATCGACCAGTTGGGGCGTCGGACGGATCTTATTGAGTGTCTTACGACGTGTACGGCCGCGCATTTTGACTGGAGGCTCCGACCGATCGCCACGCGATCGAAACCAAGGAACTACATATTCTCAATAAATTCCCCTGATCGTCAATACCGGGTTACCCCGCCACGTCCAGAATTCAATCTGCAGCCGAACAAAAAACATGGAGAAGCCGGAGAAATCTACGGTGGACCGCTTGAATTCCGGTCTAAAAAAGGCGCAGTCAAATGTAAGACGGGTCCGGGAAAATACTAAGTCGCTGGAGCGAACTATTTCACGAGTAGAAAGAAACCTGGAAAGAGTGAAGGCATCAGCAAAGGTACCAACCCGGCGCAGGGCAGGAAGACGATAACGCCGGAACCGACAACTAGGTCAATCCCGTTTGGAAAACCAAACTACCATCACACCGGCGCAGAAGCTTCCCGCCGGCAGTTTGCGCAAGGCTTTTTCCCGGGTTGTCAAGTCCTTGGGACCCGGCTTAATCACCGGTGCAGCTGACGATGACCCGAGCGGGATTGCGACGTATTCGAGCGTCGGCGCACAATTCGGATATGGAATGCTCTGGACGATGCCATTGATCTATCCGTTCATGGCGGCGATCCAGGAGATTTGCGCTCGGATTGGCCGGGTCACAGGCAAGGGAATCGCAGCAAACCTGCTTCAATGCTATCCGCGTTGGCTGGTGTGCACGCTCGTGACGTTGCTGCTGTTCGCCAATACCATTAATCTTGGCGCGGATATCGGGGCAATGGGGGCGGCGGTCCAACTGCTGCTTGGTGGTTCGTCTGCGTTCTACTGCATCGCGCTTTGCATTTTGTCGCTGTTGCTCCAGGTCCTCATGCCATACAAAAAGTATGCATCAGTTTTGAAATGGACCACTTTCAGTCTCTTCGCTTATGTAGGCGTTGCGTTCGCAGTCGAAATCGACTGGGGCCAAGCTTTACAAGCCACTTTTATTCCTCGGGTTTCTCTAGGTAACGAATATCTGGCCGGGCTGGTGGCGGTGTTCGGAACGACTATTAGTCCTTATCTTTTCTTTTGGCAGAGTGCTGAAGAAGTAGAAGAGATGCAGAGTGCGCCGCGAGAGAAGCCGCTCAAACGTGAGCCACGTCAGGCATCCTCGCATCTTCAGCGAATTAAGATCGATACATACCTCGGGATGGCGCTGTCCAATTTCATCGGTTACTTCATCATCCTGACGGTGGCGGCAACCTTGAATGCATCCGGCCAAACCGACATCAGTAGCTCGGCTGAAGCGGCGGAAGCCCTTCGTCCGATTGCCGGACCTTTAGCGACTCTGCTGTTCGCACTGGGAATTGTTGGAACGGGATTGCTCGCGTTGCCGGTTCTGGCCGGATCCGCGGCCTACGCTGTTTGCGAAACATTCAAATGGCCGGCCAGCCTCGAGAGAAAGGTAAACAAAGCAAAAGCATTCTATGGGATCCTCGCCTTGGCGAGTTTGATAGGTTTGTCGCTAAATTTTACCAATGTAAACCCGATCAGGGCGTTAGTCTGGGCGGCCATCATTAATGGGCTCACAGCTGTGCCGCTGATGTGTTTCATCATGCTGATCGCATCGAACCGGAAATTGATGGGTAAATTCGTCTTACCCCCTTACCTCAAGATTCTTGGGTGGATGGCGACCGCGATTATGATTCTGGCTGCCATCGGCATGTTTCTTCGGTAGCCGCTGTAGGGCGGCAGGACTTCGACGGTGAGCAAGACAAGCCCGGGTGTCGGCGGCAGCTAAACCCCCTGCACTAACCGGATAATCAATACGATCACTGCGACAACCAGAAGCAGGTGAATAAAACCGCCTGCTACATGACCAATCAGTCCGAGCAACCAGAGTATAATGAGAATAGCAAAAATGGTCCAAAGCATAAGTAATAGATGTGAGGTTAGCAGGCTAACTCTCCGACCGCTTTTCGGCCGAGGAGTTCGCCGTTTCTAGCTGTAGTTGCTGAAGTATTTTTCGCACTTCATCACGCGTCTTACCTAGACGCTTTTGGATTTTTCCAACTAACTCGTCTTCCTGTCCGCGTGTATAGGCCAGGTCATCGTCAGTTAGTGCTCCAAATTTCTTTTTGAGCTTACCTTTGATTTCGTTCCAGGAGCCCTGGAGCTGAAGCTTGTTCATTTTAATCTCCCGGCGCGCTTTGTTTAGGCACTTTCCCGCGGACCTATGTCGCGGACATATTTGTCGCGGAAGGATTTACGTTTCCTTCGGCCACAGTTGTTAATTTCTTATCGGCTGCAGCTTCCTCATCGAGTGTCTTCTGGAGGGCCTGTGCAATCTCATGAAAGCCTAGACGCCTGGCCAGAGTTCGCGCAGTTCCGTATCCTGCGATCTCATAATGTTCGACTCTTTGAGCGGCACCGATGAGTCCAGCATCACGTACCTCCGGTTGTCCTTTGGCATGAATCAATTCCTCGCCTTCTTTGACCAGCCCTTTCATGGCCTCGCACGTTTCACCGCTTGCCTCCTCTTGCAAATTTTTGAAGATGCCATCCAGACGAGAGACATGCTGCTCAGTCTCCCTCAGGTGATGAGTGAAAGCGTTTTTCAATTCTCTCGAAGACGCAGCTTCTGCCATTTTCGGCAACGCCTTGACCAGCTGTTGCTCAGCATCGTGCAGGTCACGCAGCTCTGCCAGAAAGAGGCCTTTTACCGACTCCAGTTTCAGGGATGTAAGTCTCATAGCATGTTAGTTCGTTAACCGAAGGGGATGTGGTTTTAGGCCGGGCGCTTCTGGCGAAAAAACCTTCTCATTTTCAATCGGATACCGGCAGCTCTTCTGCGGATTCCTCCTGCAGATCGAAAACTAATGAAACTTTGAAACCACCGATCCCTCTGCACACGAAGATGAGATGGGCCCCTGCCGGTCTGGGAAAAGAGGTTTAAAGGATGACTGAAGACGAACTCCGCCGCGAAGAATTGTCCGACGAAAGTTTCTTGGGAAAACAAGAAAATAAAGGAGCGACTGCGATTCGCGAGTTGAAGCAGAAGGTTGGAACGAATTTAGTGATTACTCTTCTCGCTTCAGTGATCGCCGGCGTAGTTGTAGGCTTCTCAGTCACGCGATGGCAGGAGACACGCAGACTCCGGCGCTGGAAAGAGCTCCTTTTGCGGGAGCTGAAAGATTGGATCGCTGAGCATGGCAGTAAGGCCGCTGACCCAGCAAAGAAAGGACTGCGCCACTTCCTTTCGGCCGCCGGCGAAGTTCCAGAAAGCGTTCGCCATTTTTTTGATTTCCGCCAATGAACCTTCAAGAAGAACCAGAGGTTACCCGAGATCTAGTGGAGTCCTGCGGTCGCACCGCCTCAGAAAGCTGGACCAAAGTGAGCGAACAACTGGAGGAGCAAATTCGGGAGCACCCACGCTATTACATCCTGGCTGCGATTATATTTGGGTACGTGCTGCAAGTTGTCCCGTTTTGGACCTGTTTCCGGCTGTTCGCCCGGCTCTCTCTGCTGTTGGCTCGTCCGGTCCTATTGCTGATTTTCGGCCTGAAAGCGGTCGAATATCTGGCCAAGCGAACGGGGTCCGAATCGACGTCCTGACGTTTAACAGAGAACGCGCGATTGGCTGCGCAGTAAAGGTGTAGAACAATTGAACTAGGCGCATTCCGCCAGGCAGACAACTTGCGACTCGTTCCAAGTGCGCCAAAGGCGAGCTCTGACCATTGCCAAAATCGCCCGGTTTTCCGAACGCGGTCGTCGCAGCATAGAAAACGCCGCTTCCACAATCTGTTCATGCACAACCGTATCTCGATGCGAAGATTGGACGTGTGGACGGCTTTCCCCCTGAGGCGGTTGGGGAATGTAGGAACTGGAAAAGAGCTCCAAAAGCGCTCCCAGGATTTCTGGATCCTCATCCCCCAAAATTCAAAAGGACTTATATGAGAAAACAGATTCCAGGGAAGGCCAGGCGCCAGTTTCTATTCGAATTGAGAAGCGGAGGGAGATGAATTCGGAGAAGCCAGATGATGGACAGACCGGACCAATCGGACCGGCCGGCAATTGGGCTTCGACTATCCTCGACTACTTGGCCCTCAAATTGCGCCTGTTCGTTGTTGAAGCTACCGAATCAACCGGACATTGCGTCCAGCTGTTCGTACTGCTGGGGATAACGCTCGGTCTGACGGTGGGCAGTATCCTCACCTATGGAGCATTCATTCTATACCTGGTAACGCTTCTCTTACGGCTGGACTGGGGTTGGAGCGCTCTAATTTGTGCCATCATACTCACTCTATTGGCAATTTTGACGTTTTCGCTGCTCCGAATAGGCCTTCGTAGACCGATGTTTCGTACCAGCCTAAAAGAATTGGAAAAAGACAAGGAATGGCTGAGCCAATCGAAGACAAAACTTTCTTAACAGAACGTTTGGAAGAACACCGGCACAGGCTAGAGCTGCTGGCCCGCGAAACGAAGGAATACTACAACGTTGTCGCCCATTTCAGAGAGTCGGTGAAAAAACACTCCTGGCGCTGGATGAGCGGCGCCTTATTCGCAGGCTATGTTCTGTCGCTACTTTTGGCCAGACATAGAAAAACCTCGGCTCCTTGCGGGCAAGGAATTCAACCTGAGAGAAAGCTCGATCTTGGGAAAACCTGCACGCGCATAACAAGGGAGATCTGGTCACTGGCGAGACCAATTATAGGCGCGTACATCGGGAGAGAATTTCACAAGCGTATCACGGGACGGAAAACCAACGCAGCCACGGAAGGGTAGATTGCTCGGCAAGATGCACATTTGGAACTCACGCTGTGGCCAGTCGAAAAAATAGAAGCAAACGATGCGGTAAGGTTGCGCCGGAAGATCCGAAAGAAGCCGCCAACTCAGCCGGTTTGCGTTACGTGACCGACGCACGACCGGGCATAACGCGAAAGCCCAAAGATGGCGACTTTGCTTACTACGATAACGAAGGAAAACAGGTTAAAAACAAATCTACGCTCGATCGTTTGAAGTCGCTGGCGATTCCTCCTGCATGGCGAAAGGTATGGATCTGCGCGCAGCCTAACGGACATCTGCAAGCAACAGGTATTGATGCCAGCGGGCGTAAGCAATACAAATATCATCCAACATGGCGATCGGATCGAGACGAGGCTAAATTCGAAAGGCTTCTGTCATTCGGCCAGGTTTTACCAAAAATCCGTGCTCAGGTGGATCGGGATCTGCGGCTGCCAGATCTAGCTCGAGAAAAGGTCATCGCCACAGTCGTTCGCCTGTTAGAAATTTCTCTTATCCGAATCGGAAACGAAGCGTACGCCAAGGAAAACAATTCCTTTGGACTGACTACCATGCGTAACCGTCACGTAGCGGTGAAAGGTTCAACTGTTAAATTTCAGTTTCGCGGCAAGGGGGGCAAAATCCATTCAGTAGAGGTTTCCGACAAGCGAATAGCGCGAGTTGTTAAAAAGTGCCAAGAGCTGCCCGGGCAACAACTATTCGAATTTGAGGATCCATCCGGAGAAATTGCCACAATCGGATCCGAAGACGTGAACGAGTACTTACAGCGGGTCACTGGGCAACCGTTTACGGCCAAAGATTTCCGTACCTGGGCGGGTACCGTCTTAGCGGCAATCGCGCTATGGAAAATGGAAGAGGTCGACAATCAGACCCTAGCCAAAAAGAATATTCTGACCGCAATCGAAGCAGTTGCCAAGTTGTTAGGAAATACCGCCGCGATCTGTCGGAAATGTTATATTCATCCAGCGGTTACCACTAGCTACCTAAACGGAACGCTGGCCCGGACTGTGCGCAAAGAAGCGGACAATCAGATCGTTCGACATTTGCACGAACTTAGAGCAGAAGAGGCCGCGGTTATCGTTTTGCTCCGGCAAGAATTAGCGGAACGATCGAAGCAGAACGGGACATTTACAAACCAGGGGCAAAGCTAGCGTAACCCAGATCTTGGTCCGGACGCTCTTTTGGCTGGAAGAGCATTTTCATTTGTCAGATCCGCCCGGGCCTCAGGTCGCGAAACAGTTGCGACCGCCTGACCCCCAACCAGACGAAGTGAATGCACGAAAATGCGAATCCACGGAAGCCCTCCGAACTAAGTAAGCCGGTCGAGTTCGCGTATTTAGTAGTCATTCTCTACGCTTTCTCGTGGGCGAAGGATTTTTTGTTGCCAATTGTCCTGGCCGCAACGCTTAGCTTTTTGTTGGCACCAGTAGTATCGCGACTTGAAAAATCAGGGTTCCGCCCGGTTTATGCCGTACTCAGCGTTGTCGCAATAGCATTCGCGATTATAGCGGTTCTGTGCGCGACGTTGTCGGTCGAGGCGCTCGACATGGCAAACTCTCTTCCGAAGTATCGCGACAATATAACATCCAAATGGTTAGCAGTTCAGCAAGGTCCGCCCGGACCGCTGAATCTGGCCTTCGGCAATATTGGCGAGCTGATTGGGGACCTCACGAAAACCACCGCGACAACAACACAGGGCGGCCAAAATCCAGAACCAGCGAAGGTTCAGATCGTAGATGGAACAGCAGGTGTTGTCGCACTAGTAAAAAAAGGCATGACTCCATTGGTCGGTCCTGTGACCGAATTCATAATTGTGGTGGTGCTTGTTGCTTTCATGCTTCTAGAACGAGAGCAACTTCGTCAACGCTTCCTTCGATTGGTGGGACACTCTCAAGCTGCAGTCACCACGCTTGCAGTGGATGAGGCTGCTTTCCGGCTCGGTCGGTTTCTTTTCACCCAAGCCGTCATCAATAGTGTTTATTCATTGCTGATCGGAATCGGGCTCTTGGGGATTGGCGTACCCAACGCGCTGCTTTGGGCTGTTCTGACGCTTGTGCTTCGGTTTCTGCCTTACGTTGGGCTATGGATCTCAGCCTTCTTTCCTTTGGCTTTGTCCATTGCCATTTCGACGAGCTGGACTCAACCAATCCTAACGCTACTTCTGTATGTTGTCCTAGAGACGTTTACCAACAATGTCATCGAACCGATCCTACTGGGCGGCAGTACCGGACTATCTCCATTGGCCATCATCATCTCCGCCGTTTTTTGGACCTGGATCTGGGGTCCGGTCGGACTGTTGCTCGCTACTCCGATTGCCGCCTGCCTAGTCGTTCTTGGTCGATATTTTCCTGCTTTCCTTCCCTGCAGCATAATGTTAGCGGCAGATCCTCCAGCATCCGCCGAGAAGAAGCTCCTGCATCTGCTCGAGAAAGGGCGGCTGTCCAAGGCGAAGAGACTTATCGAGCAAGTCGGAAGTGCGCAGCTTTCCATCAAAACAGCCGAAGAGCTGATTATCCCCGCGGTCCGAATAGTAGAACAAGATCTTCCTCCCGGGGGATCGATTAACGCAACAAAGGCCAGAATCTATGGCCAGATGCACAGATTAATCGATGAGCTAACAGTGCAGGTCGATTCAAACCTAAAAATGGAAGACCAGCCGCGGACTGGACGGATCCTGGCAATAGTCCCATTCATTCGAGAGGGAGACGAGCTTGTGGGTAAGATCCTCCAGCGTTTACTAGAACCGTTAAGGATCCATTCTCGTATCTTTCCCTGGAAAGCTCTTATTGCTGAAAAGATTGAGCAACTTAAGGAATCGGACGCTCGGTACATTTTGCTATCGGCAACTGACGCTGCGTCTACCATTGCAGCCGGCGAAATGGCTGAATCCATCCATAAAGTCCTTCCCCATGCGTTGATTTTTGTCGGGCTATGGAGTCTGCCGAACTCGGGATCTGCCCAGTTGATGTCGCGGATTCAGGAATCTCCTGCGAGCGATGTCTACACCAATCTCGCTGAAGCGGTCCAAGGTATCGTTTCTCACCTCACTTCGCCCGCCCAAGACGATAGCCCTCTTCGCCCGGTCCAACCGACAAAGACTTCTTGATTCAGGAGCGCCTGAGCAGTCGCAGTTTTCGAGCAAGGAGAAACCATCGACCGGGTGCAATTATCCATCACGGAACATCCGGCTGTGGTGTGAGATACGAACATTGGAAAAGAAAGGACGACTATGCTGCGCTGGACAATCGCTTTTATTATTGTCGCCATTATTGCAGAGCTTTTTGGATTGAGCGGTGTCGCCGGAGAAGCCGCATGGATCGCCCACGTGCTCTTCGTAATCTTTCTCGTTTTGTTTATCGTCTCTCTTATTTTTCGCGGAGGCAGACCTCCGACGGTCTAGCTGCGAGAAGGTATACAAACGCTCTGCTCGAAGAGCCTTTGGAAAGGAGCGTCGTGAACCAGAAAGCTAAACTGACCAAGCGGATTTTGATCGTGGACGATCATCCACTCTTCCGATCCGGATTGGCCGAGCTTTTAACCCAACAAAAGGATCTAGAAGTTTGCGGACAGGCTGATTCCGCGCCGGAAGCGCTTGATCAGATGCGGAAACATCGACCGGATCTAGCGATTATCGATGTTTCGCTGCACGGCACGAATGGAATTGAGCTGGTTAAGCTGATGAAGGCCGAACAACCGAACCTGGCCATCCTGATTCTTTCGATGCACGATGAAACATTGTATGCTCTCCGAGCGCTTAAGGCAGGCGCTCTTGGTTACTTGATGAAAGCCGAGGCCGTTGACCACGTGCTCCGTGCAGTGCGACGAGTCTTGGAAGGCAACCTGTTTGTAAGTCCCCGTTTTGGAGAGAAACTGATCTTCAAGGCTATTAACGGTTCGGGAACAGGCTCTGAATCGCCGGTAGACAGTCTATCAGATCGAGAACTAGAGGTGCTGACCTTGCTTGGCAAAGGACATAGTACCAAATCAATCGCGCAGAATCTGAATCTGAGCATCAAGACTGTCGAAACCCATCGAGCCCACATTAAAGAGAAAATTGGCTTACGTGATAGCAATGAAATGACGCGGTTCGCGGTTGATTGGGTTACGCATCAGGAGAGTGGGTAAGGCCGACATCTTACTTCGCCAAGGCTACGGAGGACAGGCCGCCGAGAACCGCTGGGAACTAACGGGAACGCGCGTGAACGCCGAGAACGTTGCGATGCTTGCTGTAGGATGGCAGGCCTCTCTCGCAGGCCAACTCGCCACAAGCGTCAGGCAAGTCGGCCGCTGCAGAAGACTCGATTAAAGGTTTCCCGGCAAGGTTAAAGGTTTCATGCCGTGTGTGTTCTTAGAGCATTCAGTTCGGAATTTGGAGGTAATGTGTCGAAGCTATGCCGTTCCGTCTGTTGAACAGGGCTTCTGCCTGGCTAAGGCTTGAGCTCATGATGGTGCGGGCAATCGGCAATGGTGCAGACTGGGCGCTGCGACGCCCTGCCCTGTCGCCCTTACAGGGCGGACGTCTTTGGCGGAGCGGACCCGGGTTAAAACCCCGGGCTAAAGTCGGTTGTCCCTTACGGGGCACGGATCGGCCATGAGCATGGTTGCCGGGCGTTGGGGTCAACCTTCGGTACGTCGATCCGCCAATTCATGTTGGATCCGCGCAACGGAAAATCTGGGTACCGGAGTTGAGCATCCCGCCAATCCCGCGCTGGCGATGTCTGAACGCGCGAAACGCGGAACGCGAAACGCCAAACGTTCAGCCTGCCGATGGCGGGACTCGAACCCGCACGGCCCTTTCGGGCCAACGGATTTTAAGTCCGTTGCGTCTGCCATTCCGCCACATCGGCTAGTGCCGTGAGGTGGCTAGGAATCAAGCCGCACAGCGGAATTGTGCAAGCGCAAAATCGGTCGGTGCGGCGAACCTGGGGAGCAACAGCAGCGTAGTGGCTCTTCCGGCCACTACCGGTTTGTCATCGATGCCCTCTCGCCCTGGGAAGATGAGAAGTGAGGCTATGCGGGTAATTTGTCTATCAGATCCGGTTGCGGCGGCAACGGAGCCTTCGGACGGGCTGCTCGTCCGTTCTGATAGATCTCTGTACGGAAAATCGGTATTTCTTTCGGAGCCTCGATGCCGATCTTTACAGCATCGCCGTCGATTTTCGTCACCTTGATATGAATGTTATCACCGATGACAATCCCCTCATTTACCTTTCTGGATAATATAAGCATCCTAACTGCCTTCGTTTCGCTTCCTCTTACTAATTTAGACTCACTCCTTATGGAACTATTCTGCAAAATTCGTGATTCATCTGGTCGGCCATTAAGCTGTCGCTTGAGACAAAAATCGCTCTTTCAGATCCTGGTTTTGTTTTAGGCGCTCATCCACACGATTACTGAGGCGATCTACCTCAGAAACCAGCGCTTCGAGTAACGGATGAACATATTCCGGAAACCGGCGAATCACCTCATTCGCGGACGGATTGTCATCTGACTGAAATTTTGAACCGATCTGCTGCAGCACCGCCTCACGATGTTTGGTGCACCGCGAAATCAGGCGCAGTTGAGCGCTCATTTGCTCTTCCAGGCGTTCGTTTTCAACCAAGTCGCGCCGATAGAGTGTCTCTGTTTGTTGGTTCAGCAGGCGGAGTAGATCGCCCTTTTCTTGCAGCTCTCCCCTCAGAGCATCGACCAGCTGATCCCAATCGAGTTGTGTTTCCATTCCGGTATATTGTGGGGTTTTAGGCTAAAAGGTTTTGTAGATAGTTACGGAGAAGACCGACCGCCTGGGTGTGGATCTGGCAAATACGCGATTCTGTCAGACCGAAACAGGTGGCGATTTCTGAAAGGCGCATGCCCTCGTAGTAGTACATGGCCAAGACTTTCTTCGGGGTGGCCGGCAACTGAGAAATCCGCTCCACCAGCAGTGCCATAGTTTCTTTGCGGTCCAGAACGTCGGGCGCCGGTACCCAAGACTCATCCGCGATCACCTCGTGCAACGATTGATCGTCCGTTTCGCCCTGATCATCGACGCTATCGAGCGAGACAAAGCGGACAGGACGCACTTCTTCCTGCAACTCCGCCAGCTCTTCTTCGGTCATCTGCAGCTCTTCGCAGAGCGAGTGCTGGCAAACGTTTCCGCCATTTTCTTGTTCGAGCTTCGAGATAGCGCTGCCAAGCCTCCTCGCCTTCGAACGAGTCGCCCGGCTCATCCAATCCATCCGACGAAGTTCGTCGAGAATCGCGCCACGAATTCGAGTGGCGGCATAACCTGCAAAACTGCTCTGTTGAGATGGTCTATAATTTCTGGCGGCGGCGACCAACCCGGTCACGCCGACGCTCTGTAATTCGTCGACCTCAATCTTACTCGGCAACTTGCGTCGCATTCGATCCACGATCGAACGAACGAGTGGCAAATGCTCCTCGATGAGTTTTTCGAAAGTGGTCTGATCCGTCGCAGGGAACCCGACTTCTTCGTCGAAATCGGGCAATGTATTTAATTCTGATGCGGCTATCATCGGCGTGCCACCGTGCATAGCAACTACAATGCCAGGTCACACCTCGTTTATATAAGTTACTTAATTTCAGATGCTTACGTTACTGCTGCCTCTATGAGTCGCCTGATCGGCACCGGGAATCGGCAAATTTTGCCTAGCCGACCGGGCAGGAAATGTCGGCTAGGCAATTTTTGCGTTATTGCGTCGATCGCTTCAGCAATGGAGCGATTTGTGATCAAAAAACGACCGGAAAATCGGTCTGAAACTGGAGGCAACACGACGTGGCAATCCCACGGTCTGTAGGAAATGTTCCATCATGCAGCCCGTCGTCGGTAGGGTCACGATTTACCGCGCCCACAACGCTTCGCGTAGCGATGGGGGCGGGTCGTGACTTTCCGGCGCCGTTTGAGTCGGCCAAAAGAACCATCACCGAGGGTTCGGACTAACTTTGGGAGTGGCTGAGTCATCCCGCCGCGCCGGGCGACGATCCACAACCGCGAGGTTCGCGCTTCCGCCGTCGCCAAGACTGTGGCGGACAGGTCAGTGCGACCTGGTGTGCCTGTCTTCCTACTGCGTCAGCACGCAGCTGCCAGCACGCGCTCTTCCGTCCGGCGAATCGGCCGGTAATAGCTGTCTCGTTGAACAGGGTCTCTACCCGCTTCCAAGATGGTCCGCTCTAAAGCTGAGACCGTTTGTTCCTGCGGCGTCTTTGCGCCGGCCATGTGAAAGATTTTTTCTTCCATCAGCGTGCCATGCAGGTCATCCACCCCATAGTTAAGGGAGATTTGAGCGAGCGGGAGTGTCATCGCAATCCAGTAGCCGGTGATGTGGTCGAAGTTATCGAGATAAATGCGGCTGACCGCCAGATTTCGCAGCTGGTCGAGTCCCGACGCGGCGCGGATGTGAGAAAGCTCAGTTGTCTCTGGAACAAACGCGTACGGAATAAAACCGGTGAAGCCATGAGTCTCATCCTGTAGGTCCCGAAGCTGCCGCAAATGATCAATCCTTTGTTCGATCGTTTCGATATGACCAAAAAGCATCGTGCAAGTACTACGTCCACCCATCCGATGCCAGATGCGATGAACATCCTTCCACTCCTCAGCAGTCTCCTTTCCTCTACAAATCTTGTCTCGAACTACGGGATCGAAGATTTCTGCGCCACCGCCGGTCAAAGAATTCAGCCCTGCTTCCCTCAGTATTTGAAGCGTCTCAGCGATTGGCAACCTGAGGATTCGCTCTGCCAGATGGCGAATTTCAATGGCGGTAAACGCTTTGATATGGAGGTTCGGATCGAGCGCGCGAAGGTTTCGCAACAGCTCGAGATACCATTCGCCGGGTAACGTGGGATGGAGTCCACCCACCATGTGCACTTCCGTAATTCCCTGCTTGAGCGATTTGCGCGTGGTCTCAATGATTTCAGGAATTGCCATCTCGAACGCATGAGGATCGCGTTTCCGGGCGCCGAACGCGCAAAACTGGCACGAAAGAATGCAAATATTGGAATAGTTAACGTATCGATTCAGCAAGTAGGTTGCCCGATTCCCATTTTTGCGTTCACGAACAATGTTTGCGATCAAACCCAGCGCGTTGATATCGGTGGAGCGATACAGTTGGGCTGCTTCATCGTCGGTGATCTGCTGTTCGGCAACGACCTTTTCGTAGATCGGTCGTAGCGCCTCAGGGAAAAGGCGAGAACTTGTGAAATTTTTCACAAATTGAACCTGACACAGGACAATCCTTCCATCAAGCTCGCGAAGATCCACCTACGCCAAGGCTAGGGTGGACAAGTCGACCTTCGCCAAGGCTGCGGTGGGACAAATATGCCCTCGCCAAGGTGATGGCGGAGGAGACTTTGCCAGCAACTCTCTTCCATCGCATGTGTTGTAGAGGATACGATGAGCCATGCCGTGAGTGTACTAACGGTAGATCCATTCATGCCTTCTCCGGAATCTCCTGAACCTGAAATCGAGTGGATGGCACGCATCCGGGACGGCGATATGGAAGCGTTCCGCCTGCTAGTCGAGGCGCATCAATCCCGTGTGGTTGGAACGATAACCAAAATGCTCGGCTCCGACGCGGAAGCCGAAGATCTCGCCCAGCAGGTCTTCATTCGGATCTGGAAATCGGCGCCGCGCTATAAGCCGACGGCGAAATTTACGACCTGGCTGTTTCGAATCACGCGAAACCTGGTTTTCAACGAACTAAGACGGAAGCGTCATTTCGCCAACCGCGTAGAAGAGATTCCCGAACCAGTGGAACGCTCGGAAAAAGAACCTGATCAGGTTCTGCTTGATAGTGAGCTTCAAATAGCGATCCAGGACGCAATCAACAAACTCCCTGAGACACAGCGCCTCGCAATCGTTCTTCGCCGTTACGAAGAAATGCCTTATGAAGAAATTGCGAAAGTAATGGGGACGACCGTGCCGGCGGTGAAAAGCATTCTGTTTCGCGCCCGGGCGGAGCTCAGAGATCGGCTGGCGAAGTATTTACAATAGGATTCAGCGCCGGCACCGCCCGGACTGGAAATGCGAACACTAACCATTTCTATCATTGTCGCGCTTGACGGAACGCTTGGCCAAAATATCGGAAAAGGTCTGTAGGGAGCATTGATTCTTCGGATGAATCGGCAACTGCCAGTTCGGCAGCTCGCCCGCAGAGCCACGCTCCAAGCCGCCCAGCATCATAGTCAGCGATTCCCCGGGCGAGTAACGCCGAACAAACGCCAGTCAATACGTCTCCCGATCCACCGGTCGCCAATCCGGGAGTACCAGTGGAATTGAAAGCCAGCGGTTTGCCAGTCTGGCCCACGAGGGTTCGAGCCCCCTTGAGCAGTAGCGCCACCGGATACTCCTTTGTAAACTCCAGCACAATTTGCGACCGGCTTTTGTCTTCTGTTTCCCAGATTCGCGCCATCTCTCCCGGATGCGGCGTAAGGAGCCGGGCGCCGGCGCAGCTCTTTAGCCGGTCGGTGTGACCTGCCAACATGTTCAACGCGTCCGCATCGACGACCATTGGACCGGCAAAGTTGGAGATAATCTCAAGCGTCTCTTCAGTCCGGCTACGGCCGGAGCCGGGTCCGAGGCCAATCGCGTCCAGGCGGTCACTCAAAACAGATCGAAGATCGTCGACCGGCTTGACCATGATCTCCGGTGTAATCTTTGTAACAACGAAGGGGTAGATTTCTGCGGGCACATAAAGGTAGGTGAGTCCTGCTCCAGCTCGAGCAGCTGCTTCGGCCGACATGATCGCTGCGCCCACCAGACCACGCGAGCCTGCAACAATACCGACCCGCCCCATGTTGCCTTTGTGCGAGTCGAAAGGGCGACGAGAAACCAAATGCCGCAGATTCACAGGCCCTGACAGAATCGGCTCATCCGTTGCGGCGCCGGCACGGCTGGAAAGATCTTCAAGATCTAGCACCAATATCCTGCCCACAAACCGGGTGGCGTCATCCCGCACGAGAGCCCTCTTCGGAAAACCAATTGTTACCGTGACATCCGCCAGCACCGCGTCCGGATCGACACCCTCCTCGCCTACTCCGGTCGGCAAATCGATGGCGTATACGTTTGCACCGGATTCATCGCGAACCATGTTCAACTCTTTTGTATAAGCCGCCAGCGCGGAGCTTAACTGAGGCCGTGAACCGACTCCAAGGATGCCGTCTAAAATGATCTTCGGCTTGGCCTCATGAATTTTGCGGAGCGGATCATCAACAGTGACCGGCTTCAGTCCTTGCAATTTCTTTGCTGGAAGGGGCTGAAGCTCGGGCGAAGTTTTTCGGATCCAAATTTCCCATCCAGCCCGGGAAAGCGCGGCGCAGGCAACCAATGCGTCGCCTGCGTTATTGCCTTTTCCCAGGTAAGCCAAGCAAACGCCGGCTTGGCGCTCGAGCCCAAGGACGGCGTTGGCAATCCCGAGGCCAGCCTGATCCATTAAAGTCTCTGCATCGACACCCTGACTAAAGGCCGAGCGCTCAATCCGCTGGACTTCCTCCGTGTTCAGGATGCGGTCGGACATTTGGGTGTGAATGCGAGTTTGAGCGCGGGTCAGGGTGAGTGCTGATGCGGCCGATCCGGGCTCGCACTCACACCCGCACTCGTTTTTTCTATTTCTTGTCTGCTTCGACGTGCAGAACGATCTGGACATCGTCGCCGACAATCTGCGTGCCTTCGATTGCCTTGTTCCAGGATAGGCCGAAATCAGATCGCTTCAGCGCGGTACTGGCTTCCCAGCCGCTGACCGTCTTCCCTTGCATGCCGGGGCCTTTACCCAATAGTTCCGCCTTCAAAACGACTTCCTTAGCGACCCCATGCATTGTCAGATCGCCAGTGATATCTGCTGTTTTATCGCCCGTTTTCTTCACCGATTTGCTTTTGAAGGTGATTTCCGGGTATTTGGCGGTATCGAAAAAGTTCGGAGACCGCAGATCCTTATCCCTTTGTTCGTTTGCGGTATCGATGCTCGAAGCCTTGATTTTTATTTCCACTGATGATTTTTCGGGATCGGCCTCATCAAACTGAATCTGGCCGGAAAAATCGTCGAACTTGCCGGGCACTTTAGAGAAAAGATGCCGGACCTGAAAACCCATTGTCGAATGGACTTTGTCAATGACGTAGACATCAGCCAGAGCGGACTGAGCTAACAGAACGGCCGAGAACGCTGTTAATAGATGTAGTTTTTTCATATCGTTTGAGACCAAACCCTGGTTTTATCAATCCAGATTCGAAGTAGCCTTCGAAATCTTCCGCGTCAAGCGCCAGGCCGGTCGCAGCCCGGATACAAAAAAAGGAGAAAACCCGTTCGGCGGCACGGCCTAACGGGTTTTCTCAGTCTGCGGGGGGAAACTTGTTCTTCCGGGCGAGCTTATACTTTGCCCTTAAACTCTTTTCCTGGGACGAACTTAACTGTCTTTGACTTCGGAATGCGGATCTGCTGAAGTGTTTTTGGATTTACACCTTTTCTGGCCTTTCTCTCGACCACTTTAAAGGTTCCAAAACCTACCAATTGCACGATCTTATCTTTTTTGACCCCGGCCTTGATGGCATGGATCACCGCCGTGACCGCCCTCTCGGCATGAGCCTTGCTCGTATCGTGTCCAAGCTGCTTTTTTACGGCTTCGACTAGCTCTACTTTGTTCATGATAAAAATGCGTTTGCCGTGGGATGTTAGGCGTTGGAACCTTTTATCCAAGCCGATTCGCGGACGAACGCTGCTGGTTCCGTTTCTTTTCACTAAATTCGCAAGTTGTTGTCAATCCCTTTCAGCTTCGCTCTTATCCTTCGTCCAAAACCGAGTAATCAATGGTTTTCAATCGATCGATGTTGGCGCCCAGCCTTGGCACACAGCCGATCAGAGCACGGGTATAGGGATGTTGAGGTGCACGCAGCACCGATTCGACCTCTCCGAATTCGACCAGGCGGCCGCGAAACATGACCGCAACCTTGTCGGCAAGTCCTCGGATAATGCCAAAGTTGTGGGTTATGAGGATGATCGCCATCTGGAACCGCTGTTTAAGCACGTAAAAAAGGTCCAGGATCTGTTTTTGAATCGTCACGTCGAGAGCTGTGGTTGGTTCATCCGCGACCAAGATTTTCGGACGACAACAGAGCGCCATGGCAATCATAACTCTTTGCTGCATACCGCCGCTGAGCTGAAACGGGTAATCGTTGATCCTTTTGTGCGGATCGGTGATGCCGACTTGATCGAGCCAAAACAGAACCTCTCGACCTACGTCTCTGATGTCAGGACGGTGTTCCTTGATCGCTTCACCAATTTGGTAGCCAACCGAATATACCGGGTTCAAGCTTGTACCAGGCTCTTGAAAAACGTAGGCGATCTGATTTCCCCGAATATGGCGAAGCTCACTTTGCCCCATTGTCAGGATTGAACGCCCTTCCAAAAGGATTTCTCCTTTTTCATAGATCGCAGGAGGCTCAGGCAAAAGCTTGGTCAGAGCCAGACCCGTCACGCTTTTGCCGCTGCCGCTTTCTCCAACTATCGCAAGCGTCTCGCCCGATCCAACTGCAAAGGAGAGCGAGTCGATAGCCCTGATATCTTCGTCATCAGTTCGAAACCGGACGGTAAGGTTCTTGACTTCAAGCATCGGCCTTGGAGTATTTCACAAGTCTTCGCCTTTGTGAAATCGCTGCTTACCTGCCTACTCTTTTCGCTCGGTCTCGCATCTAACCTGGTTGCAGAACAACCTAAGGAGCTTCTGATCGGGATGGAACTGCTTTTCCCACCCTTCGAAATGCTGGACACAAACGGTCAGCCGGCAGGCGTCGGTGTCGACTTGGGAAAAGCGCTAGGCGAATATCTGCATCGACCAGCCCGAATCGAAAACATCCCCTTCGACGGGCTGATTCCGTCGCTCAAGACGGGCAAAGTGGATATCGCAATCTCTTCAATGACAATCACAGAAGAACGAAAGCGTTCTATCGACTTTAGCGACCCGTACCTGAAAATGGGGCTGGCAATTCTGGCCAACAAGAACAGCGATATTCAATCGATCGAGGATGTCGATAAGCCAGGGCGCAGGGTTGCGGTGAAAAAAGCGACCACCGGCCACATCTATGCGATGCAACACTTTAAGAACGCTCAGCTGCTGGTGCTGAGCGATTCTTCTTCTTGCGCGACCGAAGTGTCGCAAGGAAAAGCGGATTGTATGATCTACGATCAGATCTCGGTTTTCCAGCATTGGAAAAAGTTTCAAGACACAACGCGCGCCATCCTAAAGCCGTTCCAACAAGAAGAATGGGGAATCGGCATCCGGAAAGGAAATGATGAGTTACGGCAACAAGTAAACGCTTTCATCAAGCATTTTCGCGAAACCGGAGGCTTCGACGCGCTTGGAAGCAAGTATTTTTCAGAAAATAAAAAGGTATTCCAGGAGCTAGGTATCGAGTTTTATTTTTAGGGCGGCTGGCACAATCGCGCGGGTTCAGGTCGCGCAGGAGCGCGAGCCCTACCGATGACAGACCGAAAAACGTGATCGATGAATCGCGCGGCCAACGCCCCTGGCAGGTAGGGATCGCGCTCCTGCGCGACCTGAACCGACGACGCCCCCACCTACGCCTTGGCCCTATTGACCTCCTGATCCAGCGCGCCGCCACTGGTCGCGGAAATACAGCCGCCCATCAATAAAACTACTCCGGAAAAGTAGATCCAGAAAAGGAGCGCCATGATTGTCCCAAAAACGCCGTACACAGCGTTGAAATTTGCGAATGTCGCCAAATAGAGGCCGAACAAGTTCTGGCCAAACTTTAGCAGTATTGTCACCAGAAGCGCCGCCAACCAGATTTGCCCGAATTTAGCCGGTTTACGCGGGGCGAATTTGTAGAACATCGCGAGGCCATAATAAAGAATTGCTGCCGGGAGAATGGCTGACAAGAGATCGACCGCAAAACTCAAATCGAGCAAAAATAAGCGGCGAATATGATTAAAGATCAGCGGCGCAACCAACCCGATCAAGAGAGCGCTGATCAAGATTCCAATCATCATCAGATTCTTCAGAGGCAGACGCCACCATCCATGATCTCGAAATCCCCATGCTCGGTTTACTCCGACCACGAGCGCTTGAAAGAAACGGAGTGAACTCCAAACCAGGACGAGTAATCCGAAGACACCGGCCCGAAACCCCTGGTTGATGACGCCATCGATCGTTGAAGCCAACAGCGCCTTATCTTTCGATTGCAGCGGAAAGTACTGCTGCACTTGTTGCACGACCTGAACAGCGGCCTCTTGACGATCCCTGACGAAGAACGTTCCCACCGCAACAAGCAGCAGAATGAGCGGAAACAAGGAAAAAAAAGCGTAGTAGGCGAAAGCCGCCGCACACTGTTCGCCCTGAATCGCGCCGTATCGCTCGTAAGCGCGGCGAAGGTTTCCTGCGAAAAATAGAATTCCTCTCTTGCACAAAGGGATGATCTGTTGCCAGACTGGACCGTGTTTTTTCATTGAACGTGTGCCAGTTGTAAGGGAAACCCTCCGACGGCCGCCGGGTAAATCGCCAGCTCTGTTAGCGATATGGATGAAAAGAAAACCCGAATCCCATGGCTTAGATATTCGCTTGGCGGGCTGCTAATTCTTGTCCTCCTTTTTGTCATATTTTATCAGCCGATCCTGTTTAGCCTGGCCAAACTCGTAGCCAGAGAAGCCGCTAAGAGCCAAGCGCTTTCACTTCAATTCAAGATCCATGGTACTATCTTCTCCGACATCATAATAGAAGATCTCCACCTGCGCCCTCTCAAGGAGAACACACAGCTCCCACTGGAACGATTGGACTTAGGGCGCCTGGCCGTTCGCTACAATCTGTTGAGTCTGACGAAGAAAGATTTTCTTAACCTCATCGAACTTGTCGAACTCAAAGATACGGTGGCCGTAGTTCGCCCGTCGACCGGCGTTCCCCCGCCGAAAAGCCAGCCGAGCGGCCCGATTCGACTAACGCCAATCATCCCAAAGAAGATCGATATACGGAACGTCAACGCGACCGTACGGCAAGCGACCGGTGACATCGACTTGCAAAACCTGGCGGTCGCATTTCAACAAGGAAAACAGGGGTATCTAACGGTTGACCGGCTCAATATCCCCGGCGTTGCTGACTGGAAGAATCTTCATGCCGGCTTGGATTATCAGCAGAACCGGATCGCTATCTCTCACCTGGCGCTCGATCCGATCGTGAATATTAATCAGCTCCTGGTTGATCTGAAAGGAGCCGAGCAAGGAACATTTCGAGTTGATCTCGATGCAAAGGCGCTTGCTGCGCCTGTCTCCGCCAATGCGTCGCTTCAGCAGACTGGCGGGGCGACTTTGCTCGATGCTGCGCTCGCGATATCTGACTTGCATCTAGACCAAATCGAGAAGTTTGCCGTTGGACCGGTAGCCGGAACGATCCCGTCGATTTCGGCGCAACTACGCGGCGACCTTAGTAATCTGCAAACCTTAGACGGCCGGATCAACGTCGATGCAAGCCAGCTGAGCTATCAGACTTACAGAATTGATCGAGCCAAAGTCGCGATCGCACTCGACAAAGGTCACGGGCAAGTTCAAGAAATCTCAGCGCACGCCGGCCAAAATCATCTTTGGATCAATGGGAATCTTTCCCTTCCCAAGAACCCTAAGGATCTGGCTACCAATCTTGCTGCGACATTGGGCTTCGCAGTGACGGTGCCCGATCCTGCCTTTTTTCTACCGGGCCTGAATGCGAATGCGTTGACTACTGGAAGCATTTCGCTGGCACGGGGAAAGCTCTCGTCGGCGATGCAAACGTCGATCACCGGAATCCGAGGTTTTGTAGAGGGTATGCGGCTGCCGGTGCTCGATGCGACCCATCTGGTTTCGCTGCAACTTCCTTTGTCGGCCCAAGTCTGGCCCTCGATTGCAATGGTTGCCCTGACGGGGATCCGCAACGTCTCGTACCAGGATGCGCATATCGACAGCGTGGAATCAGACGCCCATCTGATGAACAACGAGACTGCGGCGTTCGATGCCGTAATTCGTTCCGGCGACAGCCATATTCAAGTCAATAGCGACTCGCGGCTGCCGCCTCCGGGTAGCGACTTCGATCTGCGAACGACTAACGCAACAGTCCAATTTAACATCGCCAAAATTGCCGACTTCATAAAGCAAGACCTGGTGAGCGGGGAACTAACGGCAAACGGCGATTTGAAGATCCGAAATTTGCTCCCAGAGGGCTTCATTCGAGCGAGCGGCCGCGAGCTCAAGTATCGCGGCCTGGTTCTGCAAACGGTCGATCTAGATACTCAGGTTACCGATGGGAAAGCGAACGTCCAAACCTGCCATCTGACATTTGACCCAAAGAATTCAATCGACGTCCACGGTTCTGCGACGTTGAAAGACCCGTACCCGTATGAAACTAGCGGTAATGTCGACTTTAAAGACTTAGGAGTGTTTAACGGTTTTCTCCAAAGCGCCGGCCAAAAGCCAGGGCTCAGTGGAACACTTCAGGCAAACTGGTCTGGCAAGGGTGATTCCAAAAATCCAATCCCGGTGGCGGACCTGCGGGTCGCCGCCGACCAAATCAAATACCTTGGTCTAACAATCAACACGGTGGACATCGCTGCTAACACTTCGGAAGACAAGCTGCTGCTTCCTACGTTGAAGATTGTCTTCGATCAAAACGACTATATTACAAGTCAAGGAAACTCCCTGTTAAAGGATCCGTACACATGTGACGCGACCGCGACCGTTCAATTTCAAGACTTGAAGTTCCTGAACGAGCTCATTAAATCGTTCGGCCAGGATCTTGGGTTAGGCGGAAAGCTGAACCTGACGTGGAGCGGGAAGGGTCCTCTCAAGGACCAGGCTGGGACGCTCCAAATTCACGGAGACGGACTCAAAACAAAGACAGTTCAGGGAATCAAGGTGGATGTCGCCGGTGATTACCAGGGATTGAATGCTCAGCTCTCCCAGGCCGAAATCAAATCGCCATACGCCGACCTCAGCACAACGCTTCGGCTCTCGCCCGAATCGCTTGAAATTCCGTATCTGACGATTCGGAAGAACCAGAATGTGATCGCCGGTAATGCTAAGATACCGCTCAATCTAGAGGGAGGGGCAAAGACGGCGGTGGATCTAGACAAGCCGTTGGAAGTGAATTTCCGCTCGGACCGAATCGATCTTGCGAGCCTGCAACCGCAGCAGCCGCAAATTAACGGAACTGTCGCGTTCGATATCCGCGCGTCGAAAACGCTTCGCGATCCGCTTGTCGAAATGACTACAACTGCGCGCGATGTTCGTTCTCGCGCCGCCTCTTCGCTTGCCGCTGCCAGTGCCGATCTTGCAATCCGACTGGCCGACAAGGTTTTTACAATTGACGGAAAGGTGCAACAGCCGGACATCCAGCCGCTGCAAATTCAAGGCAAAATGCCTTTGGACACAGGAAGCTTGGTGACCAGCGGGAAGATTCCCGACGATACTCCCTTGCAGTTTTTCTTGAAATGGCCCGAGACAAACTTGGCGTTCCTGAAAAAACTCTCACCTGACATCCGAATCCTGGAAGGTAAAGCGCACGCCGATGTTAACGTTGGGGGTACGCTCAAGAAGCCCGATCTGAGAGGCGATGTCGGCGCAAACCTTCCGAGGTTTCAGGCTAAGACCGACACAGTGCCGCCCTTATCGAATGTTGTAGCTCATATTCTCCTTCAACAAAACCGAATCCAATTGGAGCAAATAAAAGGCGAAGCCGGCGGCGGCCCTTTCAACGTGATCGGTGCAGTTGATCTTTCCGATGGAACTAATCCTAAGCTGGATATTTCGGCGAATGGAAAACAGGTGCTGCTGACCCGGAGCGACAACATAATCGTCCGTTCAGATTTCAATCTTGCGATCCGGGGCCCGGTCTCCGCAGGGGAAGTTACCGGGAATGTGGGACTGACTAACAGCAAGTTCTTTAAAGACATCGACCTGCTGCCACTCAATCTGCCAGGACGCCCGCCTCCCCAGCCTCCTAGCGCACCGCCGGCGGTCGGTGTCGACACGCCTCCTCTCAAAGATTGGAAATTCGATATTAAAATAAAGACCGACGATGCTTTTCTGGTTCAAAGCAATCTCGCTCGCGGCCGGGTTGTGGTAGATCTGCAGCTCGGTGGCACTGGCGCTAAACCGATTCTGCAGGGAACAACGGTGGTCCAGCACCTCGTCGTTTCACTACCTTTTGCCCGAATGCAAATCGACAACGGCTATATCACGTTCGATCCGGGCGCCAATCCGCTTGATCCAACGTTGAACATAGTCGGAAGAGCGCGCACCCGCGACTATGATATCCGCGCGCGGATATTCGGCAAATTGTCCAGCAATACAGTTTTGCTCGATAGTACACCTCCATTGGAGCAAGGGGACATCCTGGTCTTGCTAGCGACTGGGTCGGTACCGTCCGAGTTGGGCAAGGACCCAAAGTTGCTCGCGGGACGCGCGACATTCATCGTGATTGAACAGTTGCTCGGCAAGTTTTTTCCGCGAACCAATCGCGCGGAGGATACTGAACCTTTTATTGATCGATTCGATGTGCAGATCCTTCCCGGGAGGAAAGTTGGAGACCAAAGTATCAGCACAAGCTTCAAGCTCACTGATACCTGGCAGATCATTGGTGATATCGGATCAGGCGGCGATTACCGAGGGCGGCTTCGATACTTGCTTCGCTTCCGATGAGAAAATTACTGCCGGTCCTCATTTTTCCGGTTTTTGTGTTCGCCAGATTTGGGTGCGAAGCAGCGACGCCACCGGCAGCACCTCCCGAACAGTTGCAGCCTCAAGGCGCTCCTCCGGAGCCAGCCTCCAAAGTGCAGTTCATCGGAATCACGAAATTCAGCGAGAAAGAATTACAAACGGCTCTATCCGACCAACTCGCTTCAATCCAACGACAAGGCTTGACGGTTCCGGTGGCGGACGACGCGGCGTACTACCTCGCTGTCTTCTATAGACGTCACGGCTATCCGGCGGTGGATGTGAAGTATCACATCAAAGGTAGTTATCTGCAGTTGGCTGTCCTCGAAGGAAGATACTACAAGTTGGGCGAGATCTATTTTGAAGGAAATACTACCTTTAAGCCCGAGGAGCTCAGAGAGTATATGGTGGGGACAACGCGTGCTCGCCTGTCGCAATTCACAAAAGAGCTGCCCTTCGTCGAATCCGATCTGGTGACGGGAACGAGTCTGCTTCAGAGTTACTACATCTCGGAAGGATTCCCCCAAGTACAGGTCGTGAAATTGGCGACCAGGCCTGACGAAGCCAGAGACGCGATCGACGCTACCGTTACGATTAAGGAAGGTCCCCGCTTTTTCTTCGGCCCGATCCGCTTCGTAAAAGAGACCGGAGTTCCGATGGCGCATTTCTATGAGAAATTCCGAATGCTGACCGATCAACCAAAACCATACTCGGACGCTGAAGTGCAAAGCCTGCAACGAGATCTGGTTTTCATCTTTAAGAAGGAGGGTCACTATTCAGCGACTGTAACTGCGACGCCGGACTTTGCGCATGCGCAGAGCGGTCGCGTGCCGATCCTCATCGACGCCGTACCGGGCCCTCAGTACCGATTTGGAGCGGTGGAAGTCCATCAAGACCCGCAGGCTAAACTTCGACCAGCGTTCCTCCCCAAACGTTTCACTTCTTTGCAGGGCCAGATCTATAACCCGGATGAGCTGCGAGAAAAGTACAAACGGCTTTATCTCACTGCTCTCTACGACACGATCGACATTCAGGAGCAGCCGCTCTCGGATGACACAATCAAACTTCTGGTAACACCGCGCGAAGCTAAGCCAAAGGAACTCGGATTTTATGGCGGCTACGACACATTTGACGGAATCAGTCTTGGCGGAAACTACACGAACCGAAATATTGACGGTTGGGGTCACATTTTTTCCGCATTTGCCGACTACACCAGCAGGGGCCCGGACGGTGAAGTTTCTTACGAAGATCCATGGCTCTTCGATAGCGACATCGATTTTCGAGCCGCGCTGGGGCTGGAATGGAAGGATTGGCCGAGCTATTCGATTCTTAAATATTACGGGCGTATCTCCTTCAAAAGAACATTCACCCGAGGAATTGAATCGGTCTTGTTTCTGGAGGCCAAGCAGGCAGACGTCAGCAAGATCCAGATCAAACCGGAGGATCTGGTCGGAGCGACGAGTTATCAGTTGATTACGGTGGGGTTCTCTCAACTGTTCGATCGACGGGATAGCCCGACTAATCCGCACAGAGGTTGGGTTCTGGACGCGTCGGCTTCCTACTCCCAGACTTCTGATGGCTCTTCCAGCTTTATTCGTCTGACCGGCCGATATTCTTTGTTTGTTCCATTCGGAAAGACTCTGCTGGCCTTAGGTGCGCGCATTGGCTACATCAATGCCGTCCAAGGTCAGAACAGCGTGCCCATCGATGAACGATTCTTTAACGGCGGCTCCACGACTGTACGGAGTTTTTATGAACGGAAACTTGGGCCGAAAGATGCGCGCAACCACCCCCTGGGAGGCCTCGCTCGCTCAGTCTTTAATGTCGAGTACGACGTGCCGCTTTTTGGAGATCTCCTGGGTGCGGTGTTCGTCGATTGGGGCGGGTTGGGCAACGCTCCATTTGACGATATGCGGCTGGGGATTGGTGGCGGGATTCGTTACAACCTCCCTATTGGTCCGCTGCGCGTCGACTATGCGATCAATCCATCCCCCCAAAAATTTGAGAGCGACGGCGTCTGGAGCCTAAGCTTCGGTTTTGCGTTCTAGCGAAACCGCTGTAGGGCGGCAGGCGTGTATATGGCCAATCTCTCCAGGATCGTGCCAGACCAGCTCGCACCGGGTTGACCAGCATATAAGCCAACTTGTCGCTGGCCGACTCAGTAGGTCGCAACAAATGATCGAAGCAGCCTTGTTGCCAAGCCCAAGTGCGATGTGGACAGGCGCTGGTGATCGATCGTTTGATTAATCGCGAAGACGCCGAAACTGAAGCGTCCCGGTCGTAAGGATTAACGAGTGCGTGAACGTGATCCGGCATGAGTACTGCCGGACGTACGGTCCATGATTGAATGAAGCAGATTCCATTTAGAAAAGCATCGTATATCTGGCGTTTGGCGAGAACCGGTTGCCGCGCGCGGACGCACAGGGTGACGAAATAGAGAACGGGCTCCTCCCAGTCGAGGAGCAACGGAATTCGGCGAGGGCGAACCAAGCATGTATATAACAGAATATATATATGTATTTACGTGGCAAGATGTCAGGTATTTGGGTGCGGCAAATCCTTTCCTCGTCGCAAAGAAATCTCCTATGGTAAGCGCTGGGTATCGGCGGCAGAGGCCTGCCGCCCTACTGCGACATTGCCGATTGAGCACGGTGGTTGTTGGCGGCAGAGGCCTGCCGCCCTACGCTATCGGAGTCCAGGGCTCGGGTAGCCATTCGAAGCCGGATCCAAATGTGCGGATGTGGCCGACCGCCGGGAACGGCATGTGATAGCCGAAAACCCGTGTCCCGTCTTGCGCCACCTGAGAGAAAATTTTCTTGCGCGTCTGACTCGCGATCACCGGATTTGTGTCAGGAGCCGCTTTCCAGAACGGCCTCTGAAATGGAACAACATGATGGTGCCCAAGGTCCACCATGTGCAGCAATCGATCGGAACCTGACCTGATATCAACGATACAATGTCCAGGCGTATGGCCTGGAGCCGAGATTGCTTTGAACCCTGGCGTGAACTCTGCGCCGTCGTCAACCAGCGTAAACTTGTCTTTCAGCACCGCGAATCGTTCTTGCGCGAACGAAATCAAGAATACTTTTTGCCCATCCGGAACAAGCTGGGCGGAAAGGTCCGGCTCGTCTGTCCAGAAAGCGAATTCGGTTTTCAATACGAAGTGTTTCGCATTGGGATAGGTTGGTTTGTTGTCGATTGTCACTAGTCCGCCAATATGGTCAGGGTGACCGTGGCTTAAGAAAACGACACTAACATCTTCCGGGCGGTAACCGGCTGCCTCGAGGCCGCTTAGCGCTTTCCCTAGATTAGGCGAGACTTTGCCGCCACTTCCCGAGTCGATGAGGACCCGTTCGTTACCTGTGTCGATTAACAACGGGTTATAAGTAATGAAGCCAGGACCGGCGATGACGTCCCAATCTTTCAAAAGCGCGTTAAACTCTTTCGTGGACTCTTTGGGCGCGTAGAAAGCCTGCTGCGAATCAAGCTTCCTGAATCCATCGTTTAAACAAATGGCTGAGAACTCGCCGATCTTGAATCGGTATATTAAAGGTGTCTCCTGTATCGCGCTGGCAGCGGCGGCCGAGCCGGGTTTGACAATCAAAGCCGCGCCGGCCAATCCCATCAGCGATAAGAGTTCTCGGCGGGAGGGCATGGATCGATTCTTCATCGGGCAAGAGAGGTTATCCGGTTTCCTGAAGTATTTCAGGGAACGATAGCAACTCTCGGCGCGTGCGCCACCGAAAGCCGGGAACCGAACAACCACCGTACAAACAAAACAGGCGATGATTCGTCCAAGAACCGCGAAAGCGGACTTCTAACCGAATCGTCCGGAGATGTAATCTTCCGTCTGTTTCTGGGTCGGATTACTAAAGATTTTGTCTGTCCGATCGAACTCGATGAGCTTTCCGAGATAGAAGAAAGCGGTCATGTCCGAGCATCGAGTCGCTTGCTGCATGTTATGCGTAACAATGACGATCGTGAACTGGTCGGCCAGTGAGGCGATCAGCTCCTCAACTTTTGCGGTAGCGATCGGATCCAAAGCCGAGCACGGTTCGTCCATCAAAATAATCTCAGGCTTCACAGCAATTGCGCGAGCGATGCAGAGGCGCTGCTGCTGGCCGCCGGAGAGGCCGAGAGCGCTTTCATGCAATCGGTCTTTTACTTCATCCCAAAGCGCGGCGCCTTTTAATGAATCCTCTACTCGTTGATCGATCCTCGCCCGATCGCGCATTCCGCCGATTCGGAGCCCGTAAGCAATGTTTTCGTAGACCGACTTTGGAAAGGGGTTCGACTTCTGAAACACCATGCCAACACGGCGGCGAAGCTCAATAACATCGACTTCCGGAGCGTTGATGTTTGCGCCATCAATCCGGATTTCGCCTGAGGTAATGCGTGCGTGATCGACCAGATCATTCATCCGGTTAAAACAACGCAGAAGTGTCGATTTTCCACATCCAGAGGGGCCGATAAACGCGGTCACCTTTTTCTCGGCAACTTTCAAATTGATGCCATGTAATGCCTTGGAGGTGCCGTAGTGAAAATCAACTCTCTCCACATCCACGACTGTTTTCGCTGCTGCAGGAGATTCTTTCGCAACAGCCTCAGGAGCGTTCCTTTGTGTTGGTGCACTGGCTGTAGTTGTCTCGGCTGATGTTCCAGGATCCATATGAAGTCCGGTCTTTTGCACAGGCGCGGTCGCTTTTTTGAAGCTCTCGTAGACTTCCATTTTGTAGGACCGAGAGCAAGTGCTCGTTCAATCGCCCGAACCCAATTGAGCAGCGGATTGTGACGATTCGGTGGCGACGGCGTAACATTTCGGACGAGGGAAAAAGGCGGCGTTGGGGCTGCCACGCGCGCGAGGTCGCGACCCTACCGACGACGGGCGCATCGCAGCAATCGGTGCCAGCAAAAAAAAAACCGGCGCTTCTCAGCGCCGGGGCTCATCAAATTGACTCTGGCAAATCTTCTAGAACTTCATGACGAGGTTGACTTGAATGACCTTATCATGACGATCCCGAGCGATTGGCCACTGCTGCGTAGATGGGAAAAGGACTCCAGGCGACTCGAAGACATGGCCGGTCGCAAAACCTCCGTAGATATTCGGATTCAGCGCATCCGAGATATATCCGGTCACGTTTGCCGTAAAGAACTCGTTGAAGCTGTAAGCAACATTGAACTCGAACCCTTTCGAATTGAGGTTGCTGAAGTGGAAGTTCGAGTTGTTCGTGTTCGGATCGAGCGAGCTAATTCCCTGCTCTCGGTAATCAACCGAGACCGACCAATCGCCACCCTTCTTGTTCTCGCCATATTTCAGCCCAACTAGCCAAGCCATGTTGTCCTGCAATTTCGCGCTTATCGGCTTGAAAAACGTTGGGGTGGTCGCCTTGGCATTCGCAAACCCGTAATGTCCAAACAATGGGCCATAGTCTTCCTTAAAGCGCTCGCTGCCGTCGAAATTATAGGCAAAGTCCCAATACAACGAGAGCGGCTTACCGAACACTTTGTAGGTGATATCCCCAGGGGCGAGCACGATTAACAAGTTCCGCTCAGTGATCGGAAATGGTTGCGAGTTGTTCAAAGGTTGTCCGCCATTGAACGAGGTGTTGGTCGGAGGGATCAAGCGTCCGTGCGAGTCAACCGCCGTGGCGCCGGCCGAAGCATCGTTGGTAATAAAAAGCGCCGGCGCGAAGGTGATGGCAAAGTTACTGCCCAACTTAAGCCTGGCCAAAAGCTGAGTCTCGAACTGGTAAGCGTCGAATTTCAGCTGGCTATTTCCAGCGTTCAGATTGTTGTTTTCAAATACAAACTGACCTGCGATCAAGCTCAGCTCAAACGCGTTGCCTGGAGCCGGGGGCGGCGGCGCCACCGGAGCCTTCCCTTCTTTGCTATAGCCTGGCTCCCCAAAACTCATGTTGAAGAATTTGTGGAAGTCGATGCGTTCGACCAATCCAGTCGGTTCAATGTCGCTATCCCACTCCAAGTCCGTTGTGTAGAAAGGGTTAGCCTGTTTGCCGACAATAAATGTCAGCCCTGGCGTCGGTCTCCATCCCATGAAGGCTCGCAGGATGTAGATATTGTAGTTGTCGTATCCGCCTGTGATCGTGGCGTTCTTAGTGTCAGACGCGCGGTTGTCGCTGGTTCCAAGCATCACGCCACCGAAGAAGCCTCCATTCAATTCCCAGTCAGCCATCAAGCGGAGCCGGAACCGCCAGCGATCGCGTTGAATATGTTTATCCTGTGTCTTTGTGGCCGGATTACTTAGAACCAAGGGATCACGTTCATCCCATTGGTTACGGATTCGAAGATCAGCACTGATCTTTAGAGTTTTGACCCAATCGCCGATTTGGATCTTGTTTCCTAGACCGCCGCCCTCTGTCATCTCTTTTGACACCTCTGAGCTGATCTTGTCAGCTTCCTTCTCGGTCAAAATTCCCTTCCGCACGAGGGCATCAAGTATCGCTTGATCCCCTTTGGATTGTGCCTGTGCAAATTGGCCCGTCATCGCGAAAGCGACCGCCAGAGCCTGTAATAGCAGGGCGCGTCTAATCATGTGTTTCTACTCCCTATCTTGGTCGGTTGGTTAAGAATTCCTGGTAGGCAAATAGCATTCGAACGACGTCGTTGCCGTCAATGCACGACCACACCTTGGTCAGCTGTGTGTGACACAACGGCTACACGACTGTGACAATTCGGAAACAATTCCGGCCGTTTTACACCATTGAATGGTGGGGTGGCAACCTAATCTTTGGGGGGATCGAGCGGGACCGAGCGAGATCGATGCCATTACGTCTTCGACGCCAGACGGTAGCCGAATCCGCGTACTGTTTCGATGTAGCGGCCGAACGGACCGAGCTTGTCTCTGAGCCGGCGCATGTGGGTATCGACCGTCCTGGTATCAATAATCGCGTCATAGCCCCATACGTCGGTTAACAGTCGGTCTCGAGCCTGGACCCGGCCCTCTCGTTCCATAAGAATTGTGAGCAACCGAAACTCAGTCGCCGTGCATTCGATCGGACGATCACCGGCTGTTACCTCGTGGCGCGCTCGATCAAGCGTCAATTCGCCGACTCTCAAAAAGTCATGCTCTTTGGTCAGAGACTTTCGGCGAAGGATCGCACGGATTCGGAGGACAAACTCGCGCGGACTGAACGGCTTCACAACGTAATCATCGGCGCCCAGCTCAAACCCGAGCACCCGGTCGATCTCCTCGGTTTTCGCGGACAGGATCACGACCGCTACCGGCCGAGTCTGCGGATCAGATTTCAGCGTGCGGCAAAGGTCCAACCCGGACATCTCAGGCAACATCACATCCAGAACAACCAGCGTTGGAACCTGCTTTCTGATGCTTTCTAAAGCTGCTTTACCGCCATGCACAGCCTCAACGGAGAACCCCGCAGCTTTCAGGTGGTGTGAAAGCAATTCTGCCACATCGACTTCATCGTCAACGATCAGGATTTTTTCAGTCATCACGGCGCATAGAGACAGGGATGTTACAATTGCGTGAAAATCTCGCGCAAGCAGGAAACAAACGGCAAGGACCAATTGGATCCTCTAGAAATTCTGCCCGGCTATGCTGGGAATGTAAAATGCCAGAGCTTCGGCGACACCTTGCCCGCTATCTTCTTTGGCAACAAAGCCATTCTGCCGTCGCACGGCGGACTTGACCTGTTCGATCGCGTTCGACGGACAAGCCAGGAAACGTGCGAGCGCACCGTCCAACATCGAAATATCATTAAGATTGTCGCCAGCAGCAAAGGTCTCGGCCGGCGAGATGCCTACCAGTCGTTGTAACTCGGCCAAAGCGGCCCCTTTATGATACGAGGCGTGGCAAAACCGGGTATAAATGGAGTTTCTCTGATAGCCAAAAGATGGAAATTGCAGCTGCCGCCTCCGGATAAACTCGCAGATATCGTCCATTTGGGAGACGTCCTGCGCGACGACGCCAACGAATCTCTCTTCTTCATAGTAAGGACGGGCCCCGGGGCATTTTTCGACAAAAGCTTTCACTTCGGCCAACAACGGGCCGATTCGCGCGAAAAGCTCGTCGTGAGCTTCTGCGCAGCGCGAATTCCATTCGCCGAAGTCTTCCCAGCCAGAACCTGTCCAACGGAAAACTTCCCGTTCGGTTGTCAGCGCAAAATCGGGCCAGATCGGAAAACCGATCGCTTCCAGTCCATGTTCCATCAATGCCAGGCTGCGCCCGGTGTTCAGAGCGAATTTGACGCCGTTCTGCCGCCGAAGCGCTGTCATTATATCCACCAGTACCTGCGGAAATGGTGGTGGCGCCCAGTCACGAACAAGTGTGCCATCAAAATCCAAGCTCAGGAGACGAACAGAATTCATGGATCTACTGAGCACGCAATCCAGAGACGGCATCAAAAATTCCGTTGATAATCGAGTAAGCGATCAGACCAACCATTCCTGCCATGACCAGAATGACGACCGGTTGGACCAGCGAGGTAAGCCGCTGGATTTTGATATTGAGCTCTTTATCGTACCGGCGTCCGATCTTTTCCAGCGCTTGAGCAAGGTCCCCCGTCTGTTCGCCCACACCGATCATATCAATAAACAACGGGGGAAATTCACCCGCCCTTTGCAGCGCCTTAGAGAGCGATCCCCCTTCGCCGACACTTTCCACTACTTTTTCCATCAGGTTGCGAAGATGCACATTTCCGGTCGCGCTATTCATCAAGCGCAGTCCGTTCAACAGCGGTATGCCGTTTCCAACCAGGTTGGCCATAGTTTGCGCGAATTGAGCGTAGAACCGGCCCTTGAGTACGGCTCCAAACAGCGGCAACCGAAGCTGTACTCGATGCCACCATTGGCGACCTGGCGCAGTGCGGATCAGCTGATGGAAACCAAACCCAAGGCCAAACGCACAAACTAGAATCAGCCACCAGTAATGAGAAAAGAAATCACTGGTCTGGACCAAGAGCCGCGTCAGCAATGGAAGATCCTTGCCGGTCTTCTGGAACAGCGTTGTCAATTGCGGCACCAGATAAGTCATGAAAAGAAAGATCAGGCCAATCCCCAGAACGAAAATCATCGATGGATAGATCAGCGCGCTGACCACTTTCTTTTGGAGATCATCGATGGTCACAAGAAAGGTCGCTTGCCGTTTGAGCAATTGAGGTAAAGAACCACTCACTTCTCCGGCCGCCACCAAGTTGCAGAACAAGTCCCCAAAGGAGGGCGAAACTGTCCGCAACGCATTGGATAAGCTGCTCCCCTCACGGACTTGTTGCCGTAAAGCTGATGCAACCGCTTTGATCCCGGACAGCTCCTTTCGCGATTCCATCACCCGCAGCGCGGGTTCCAGCTGTAATCCGGCGTCCAATAAGTCGCTCATCTCTTCCGTGAACAGAATGATTTGAGAACGCGACAAACGAATGTTGCGCGTCGGCATCGCTTCGTCCGTTTTTTCCTGTACCGACGCGCCGGAGCCGTTCATCGACGCTCCGTCTTGCTGGACCAATGAAATTGGTTGAAGCCGTTCACGATCAAGCTTGGCAAAAGCTTCGGTTCTGCTCTGAGCCTCCACCTGACCAGCGACGCGCTGACCATCTCGACTGACTGCCTGGTAAGTAAACAAGGCCATTTTTCGGAGGAGGAGCTAGGAGCCAGGAGCCAGGAGCCAGGAGGGTTTCATACGACCTATTCGTCTACCATTTCAAGGTCCGATGCGGTCACCCGAACTACCTCTTCGATTGTGGTCAGCCCGTCGACCACTTTCTTCCAGCCATACGTGCGGAGAGGAACCATTCCTTCCTCGATTGCTACGGTTCGCATCATGGATGCGCGGCGCCCCTGCGTGACCATGTCCTGGAGCCGATGCGACACCATGCAGATCTCAAAGATCGCTGCCCGACCTTCGTAACCAGTGTGCCGGCAATGATCGCATCCGGTCGATCCCATAACATGCGAAGCGTGTTCCAGCGGAAATCCAATCTGTCTCAAGTAGGCCTCGGAGTGCTCAACCGGTCGCTTACAGAACTTGCAAAGCACTCGTACGAGGCGCTGCGCAATAAATGATCGGACAGCGTTGCCAACGAGAAACGGCTCAATGCCCATGTCGACCAAGCGGGTGATCCCCCCGATTGCATCGTTCGTATGTAGTGTGCTGAAGACAAGGTGTCCGGTCAGCGCTCCTCGAATAGCGATCTCAGCGGTTTCGCGGTCTCGCATTTCTCCGACCATGATCACGTTAGGATCACCTCGGAGGATGCTTCGAAGTCCGTTAGCAAACGTCAAATCGATCTCCGGTTTGACGGCGATCTGGATTACGCCGGGTAGCTTATATTCGACCGGATCTTCAATTGTTACGATGCGCCGCTCTTTGGTGTTGAGACTGGAAAGGAATGTGTAGAGCGTAGTCGACTTCCCGCATCCAGTCGGGCCGGTCAGCAGAACAATACCATTCGGCATCGCCAGCAGCTGCCTTATACGCAGCTCAGCATCGTTGTCGAGTCCAAGCCGTTGAAACGTAAATCGCTCCTGCCCCAATAAACGCAAGCTAATGCTTTCGCCTGCAACCGAAGGAATCGTGGCGACGCGAACATCAATCGGCTTTCCATCGAGCTCCAGGTTAATTCGTCCATCCTGAGGCAGTCGTCGTTCGGCGATATCGAGGTGCGCCATAATCTTCAAACGAGAAATCACCGAGGCTTGCAACACGTTGATGTTCGGAGGCACCGGCACCTCGTGAAGCATTCCGTCGATGCGATAGCGGATCTGCAGATCCTCCTCCAACGGCTCTACGTGAATATCTGTAGCTCGCTGCTCAAGCGCCTCCCGTAGAATCTGGTTCACAAATTTAACGACCGACGCTTCGGAGTCATCGAGATCCAAAACGTTGGTTTCTTGTTTGACATCGAACGCGCCGTCTTCGGAGGATCTTCCTTCCAAAATTGCTTCGAAGGTTTCGGCGCCGATTCCGTAGCCCTGTCGAAGCGCCTGCAAAATCTGCGTTCGGCCGGACATCGAATAAACGACCCGCCGGTCCAGAGAAGAGGCGAGCGTCTGGCGCGCGATGAGATCGAATGGATCATAGAAGGCGACGCGAATCCCTTTTTCATCTTCCTGCAAAGGAACAACATGATAACGAATCGCGATTCGGGCAGGGACCTTCTCCCGTAACGGAGCAGCAACATTTTCGATCGGATCATTCCACCAGGGCAGCCCAAGCCAGTCACTGACCCCGCGTAAGAACGCGTCCTCGTCGACTATTTTGGCATCGAGCACCGCCCTGATCAGCGAACGCTGCTCGTCAGCCGCGTTTTGCAGGACGCTCCGGCACTCGTTTAAGTCAGCGCATCGAGCGTGATTCGCAATCTCGAGCAGTGATTCGACAAGCGTGTTTCGTGTCCCAAGCCTTCCTCCTCCGACTGCGGTTTGCTTTTCTACTACGGGTACAACTCTTGATTGGGATTGCTGCATTGGGGATTCATGCCCGTTGGCGCTACTACCTATATTCTCGGCGTTCATAGCGTTCTTGGCACTTCTTTTTTTAGCCTTTCCTACCGGCGGCAGCAAATAAGGCCTGTCGCATGACCTCAACCGGAGCAGGTTTTCCAAACCAGATCTCAAAAGCGAAGACACCCTGAAACAACAACATCAGCAACCCATCGGCGGCTTGCGCTCCTTTTGAGCGGGCAAAACGGACCAGCGGCGTTTCTCGCGGGCCATAGACCATATCAAAAAGCAGGTGCCTCGGCTCAATCGCATCGAATCCTGGATCAATCGCGTCGTCGTTCAGGCCAAGTGATGAAGCGTTAATGATCAAATCGACCATTGGACAAACGGCGGGGAAAGCGTCCCAGGCAGCAACTTCAATTTCGGTTGATTTCACCGAACGATCCGGCGGTCGGGGCAGAGCATCGCGCAACCGTTGCGCGAGCTGTTCTGCTTTACTCATCGTTCGATTAATTAAGACAATTCTGGGGACTCCAAGTTCACATAGATATCGTGCAGCAGTTTGGCCCGCCCCACCCCCTGCGCCCAGCAGCACAACACGAAAGCTAGTCACATCCTGGCCGAACGACTCGGCAATCGCGGCCACCAATCCCCCGCAATCTGTGTTGTATCCGAACAGGCGGCCTGAATGTGCAACCACTGTATTGACGGTACCTACCCGCTCTGCCAGCGGATCCAGACTGTCGACCAGGCCCTTCGCGGCCAGTTTATGGGGCAATGTCACATTCCATCCGATAAGGTGCCGGGTTCGCATCAATTGAAACGCAGCCGCAAGATCTTCCGCTGCGATCCGTAAACGGTCGTACCGATGCGGAAGACGGAGATACTCCAGCGCCGCGTTGTGCATAGCCGGCGAAAGCGAATGCTCTACCGGATCGCCAACGACGAGCAATCGAACATCATCGGGCAATTCCTTCCGAAGATCATCTAGCGTCAGCACACCCATCCGGCAGGTTAACCGAATTGATTCAGTGCACGTTGTATACGCTGAAGAACCCGGTCTTTGCCCATGACCTCCAGCATATGATATAAGCTCGGACCGATCGAACCACCGCTCACAGCGACGCGGGCCGGATGCACCAGGTCGCCTGCTTTGCATCCAGTCTCAGCTGCCAGCTGTTTCAGAGCTGCCTCCAAGCTTGCAGCTGTCCATTCAGTCTGCTTCGAAAAGCTTTCCCTCAGCGCGCTTAAGCGAGCCATTGCGCCGGGTTTGCGTAATGTCTTTTCGATTGCCTCTCCGTCAAAAGGAAAGTCTTCCGTAAAAAAGTAGCTGATCCAGTCAGGAACATCTTTGAAAAGCTTGATCTTTTCTTTGACGATCTCGAGCACTTTCAAAAGGTACGCTTCGTCCGTGATCTTGATGCCTGACTTCTGGATAAACGGTTCACTTAATTCTCTGAAGCGGCTCAACGACATCTGATGGATGTACTGACCGTTCAGCCAGTAACATTTATCCAGATCGAATGCAGCATTTCGTCGATTAACCTTTTCCAGGTCAAACAGCTTGATCACCTCTTCAATGTCGATCTTTTCGCGATTATCTTTTGGAGACCATCCCAGAAGGCAGAGATAATTCCTTACCGCTTCCGGGGCATAGCCCTGTTCCATATAGGTTGCAAGCGTCGCCCCCTCATCGCGCTTACTCATCTTTGAACCGTCCCGATTCAGGATCAGCGGTATATGAGCGAAACTCGGGGGCCGAATATCGAGCGCATCATACAACTCCAGATGCTTGGCGGTGTTTGTAAGATGGTCTTCTCCTCGAATCACATGAGAGATTCGCATTTCGGCATCATCGATCACATTCACAAAATGAAAGATCCAGGAACCATCAGGACGCCGTATGGTCATGTCGGGATCCAGACTTCGATCAAATTCGATGTGGCCACAAACCAAGTCGTTCAGGACCACCAGCTTGCGCGGAGAGCGAAAGCGGATCGCGCCTTGATCTTCGTAGACCATGCCCTTTTGTTGGAGCAGCCCGAGGTAGCGCTCGTAAATTGGCGTCCGCTCGCTTTGAGAATATGGCCCATAGTCACCGCCTCGATCCCCACCCTCGTCCCATTCGAGTCCCAACCATCGCAGACCGTCGTAAATAACCTGTACGGCCTCAACCCTTTCACGGCTCTTGTCAGTGTCCTCGATCCGCAGCACAAAAGTGCCGCCGGAATGACGCGCAAAAAGCCAATTGAATAGAGCCGTTCTTGCGCCACCCACGTGTAGAAAACCTGTTGGGGAGGGAGCAAAACGGACCCTGACACCTGAATTCATCGGAAATCAATCCTTGGGAGCGCCAGTTCTTGCAACTGATTTTTCGGAACTGGTCAATCGAATAGTCGACAGCGCCATTCGGTCAAACATCTAAGAGGCTATGTATGATTAAGAGACTCCTTCCCCTCGCCTGTTTAGCCGCCATAACGATTCCCTTGCTCTCATCTCGCGGGCAGGCGCAAGACGCGGAGGTGTCGGCCAGCTATGACGTTTTCTATGATCGACTAGCTCCTGAAGGACACTGGTTCTACGACGACGATTACGGATACGTTTGGCAACCGAACGTGGCGAGCGATTCGGATTGGCGCCCTTATTCAGATGGACACTGGGTATGGACCGATCGCGGATGGTGCTGGGTTTCGAATGAAGATTTTGGATGGGCGACCTATCACTACGGCCGCTGGGTGCGTGTATCGGACGTGGGCTGGATCTGGGTCCCAGGCGACGAGTGGGCGCCGGCGTGGGTATCCTGGCGGCAAAGTGATGATAACGACTATTGTGGCTGGGCCCCTCTTCCCCCCGAATGCACCGTTAGCGTCGGCGTCGGCGTTTCTTCCTGGTGCGATAGCTACTTCGATATTGGTCCATTAGCCTTTACGTTCATCCGTTTCCACGATTTCTGGAGACCATCCTACCGAGGATACTATGTACCTCCTCAGCAAAACGTAACGATCATCAATCGGACAACGAACATCACCAATATCACCTACAACAACACCGTCATTAACAACTATGGCCCACAATATCAGACGGTTGCGCAGATCGCTCAGCAGCAGGGTCATCCATTGCAAACTTATAAGGTGAACTATGCCGCGCAGACGCAGCCAAACGCCGGATTCAAAACCGCGGTACAAGGAAATCAAGTCAATGTCGTTGCCCCACCGCCAAAACTGAACCCGGTTGCGACAAAACAACCGTCCGTCACTAAACAACTTGCTAAGGCTCAGGTCGATCGGGGCTGGCAGAATGTTCCGGCGGCACAGGCACAACAATTGAAACAGAAGTTTGCGCAACAGGCGCCGCCGCCAGCAAATCTTCCTCCGAAGCCGGCACCACCACCTAAGCCGCAGATTCAGGCGGCTGGCGCCAAGCCGGGTGTGCAACCAGGGTCTCCGGCTCCTCAACCTGGCCAGCCAGGAAAACCGGGGACGGTTCAGCAGCCGCCTCCCGGTGCGGCACCGCAGGCGAAACCTGGAGCAGCCCAACAACTACCATCACCATCTCCTGCAGCTAAGCCAGGAGCGGCACAACGATCTCCCGTAAGCCCTTCAGAGCAAAAACCCGCTCCGGCTGCTCAACAACCACCGAAGGCCGCAAGTCCAAGTGCAGCGGAACAGCAGCGAGCGGAAGCAGAAAAAGCAAAGGCGCAAGAAGCGCAAAAAGCGCAGGCTGCAAAGCAGCAACAGGAACAGGCGCAACGCTCTCAAGAGGCACAACGCGCGCGCGAAGCTCAAGCGCAGCAGGCCCAGGAAGCTCAGCGAGCTCGTGAAGCACAACAGCGAACCCAAGAAGCGCAGAGAACTCAAGAAGCACAGCGGGCTCAAGAAGCCCAACGCGCTCAAGAAACCCAACGCGCTCAACAAGCACAGCGCGCTCAGGAAGCACAGCGGGCCCGCGAAAGTCAGCAACGTCCTCCTCAAGAGCAACGTCCTCCTCAAGAGCAACGTCCTCCTCAAGAGCAACGTCCCCCTCAAGAGCAACGTCCCCCTCAAGAGCAACGTCCCCCTCAAGAGCAACGTCCTCCTCAAGAGCAACGACCGCAGCCGCCTCGCCAGGCGCAACCTCCAGCGCCACAGCGAGAAGCTCCGAAAGAGCAGCGACCGAACCCAGAACGTCAGAAGCAGGAGGATCAGCGCAAGCGAGAGCAGCCTCCCCCGCAATAGAGTGTGAGTGCGAGTGTGAGTTAGTTTTCGGTTTTCGATTGCTCGCCTCCAGCGATCTCGACGTTTGTGAGTTTGATGACCTCAGGATTTCGAAAGCGTAAGGGCCCGACGAGACGTCAATCAAAGGGTCAGCCACGAACCTTGTGCGACCCTCTTCTCGAGGACGAGTTCGAGTTCGAGGGCACTTGATTTGCCCCAAAATTCGAGGTCAAACCCAGAAACCGAGGCGTCCTTCGCGGGTTGAATATTGCAAGGATGCACGTTGTCCAATACTGCACCGCTCAAAGATGTATATGAGAAGTAATTTTTTCCCGCTTGCTTGCCTCGCAAGCATGCTTGCCCTCGCCTCCTGTAATCAGCAGCAAGATAACTCCGCTCAGATTCAGGCCCTGAACGACCGAATCCGGCAGCTTGAGGATCAGGAAAAACAACTCGAGCTGCAGAGTCAAAAAGACAAACTCGCGGCGGATCAAGCGGCCCTGGACGCAGAAAAACAGCGATTCGAGGCGGAGAAAGCGCAAAGTTCACAAGCCGCGACCGCCGCTGCGCCTGCCCCACAACCGACGCCGGCAGAAGTGCCACGAGAATCAGGTCCTCGGAGGCATGAGCCTTCCTACGCTTCGACAGTGTCGGAAGAAGATCGTGCAGGCTCATATGACGTCTTCTACGACCGGCTTCAGCCTGAGGGCCATTGGTATGACGACGATACCTACGGTTACGTCTGGCAACCGAATGTGGCGGATCGAGATGATCGTTGGAGACCGTATACGGACGGCCATTGGGCTTATACCGACCGTGGCTGGTGCTGGGTTTCCAACGAAGACTTCGGATGGGCAACGTATCACTACGGGCGGTGGATACGGATCAGAGGCAGAGGTTGGGTGTGGATTCCTGGCAACGAATGGGCCCCTGCCTGGGTCTCCTGGAGGCATACAGATGATGATGACACAGTTGGCTGGGCGCCATTGCCACCTGAGTGTGAACCTAGTCCAAGTGTTCGGGTCGAAGGCTGGGTCGATAACTACTACGATATCGGACCGGCAGCCTACATTTTCTTAAGAGTCGCCGACATGATTCGTCCGAACTACCGGGACGTCGTTATCCCGGAGCAACAGAACGTAACCCTCATCAATCGGACGACCAACATCACGAACATTACTTATAACAATACTGTTATTAGCAACTACGGTCCGCAGTACCAGCGCATCGCTCAGATAACTAATAACCAGATCCAGCGGTATCAGCTGAATTACCAGCCGCAGACTCAAGCAAACGCGAACTACAAAACCGTCGTCGCCGGGAACCAGATTCAAGTTGTCGCTCCTCCGTCTAAACTGCAGGCCGCGGCAACTGCCGCGCCGCCATCGGCGCAACCGATCAAAAATGCGCAGGTCGAACGCGGCTGGCAAAACATCGATCCGGCAAAAGCGCAGCAGGTAAAACAAGCGCTCCAAACGTCGGCGCCGCCGGTGCCGAAGACTTTGCCAGCCCAGCCTGCGCCACCTCCGAAGCCGGCCATTGCTGCCGCGCCAGTAAAGCTTCAGGGCTCGCCGGCGCCGGCCGCACAAGCGCAACAGCAAAAGCCTGGTCAGCCGGTGCCGCCTGACCAAATTGCGGCGCAGCGCCAAAAGCTGGAAGCTGAGAAAGCTCAACTTGAACAGCAAAAATTAGCGCTGCAAAAGGGACAACAACCTGGCGCGCAGGCGCCGCCTGCGACCCAGCAGAAGCCTGGGGAAGCGGCAAAGCAGAATCCTCCTGCGCCGCAAACGTCCGACCAACAGCGCCAGCAAATCGATCAGCAGCGCCAACAAATCGAAAAACAACGCCAGGATCTGGAGCGCCAGCGTCAAGCTATGCAAAAGCCAGCACAGGCACCGCAGCCTACGCCTAAGGCGGCCGCGCCCCAGGTGGGCGCGCCACAACCTGCACCTCAAGCAGCGACTGCGCCCAAGCCGTTAACGACTCCGCCGCCGGCTACTGCCAAACCGGCGGAACAACCTAAGCCGGCAGAGCAAGCGAAACCCGCTCCGCAACAACCAATAGCGCCTCCTGCTCCAGGCAAACCTGCGGACCGGGGGCAGCCAGCGGCTCCGCCACCTGGGCCGAAGCCAACACAACAGCCAAATAATCAGGCCCAACAGTTAGAGCAGCAGCGCCAAGCCGAAACGCAGAGAGCACAGGAAGCACAGCGCCAGGCGGCCGCGGCTGCACAACAAAAAGCGGCCGAACAACAAAAGGCAGCGGACGCGGCTCGTCGCCAACAGGAAGCTGCTCAACAACAAGCTGCTCAACAACAAGCCGCGCAGCAACGCGCCGCAGAACAGCAGCGCGCGGCCGACGCAGCGCGTCACCAACAGGAAGCAGCACAACAAGCCGCACAGCAAAGGGCGACGGAACAACAGCGAGCCGCAGAAGCAGCACGGCGCCAACAGGAAGCGGCCCAGCAGCAAGCTGCTCAACAAAGAGCCACCGAACAGCAACGAGCCGCGGAGGCTGCGCGCCGCCAACAGCAAGCGGCCCAGCAACAAGCTGCTCAACAAAGAGCTGCTGAACAACAACGAGCCGCGGAGGCTGCGCGCCAGCAGCAAGCGGCCCAACAACAAGCCGCTCAGCAACGAGCCGCTGAACAACAACGAGCCGCGCAAGCCGCACGCCAGCAGCAAGTGGCCCAGCAGCAGGCTGCACAACAAAGGGCCGCCGAAGCCGCGCATCAACAGCAAGCCGAGCAGAAAGGCGATCACAAAAAAGCGAGCCCAACACCTACGCCGAATTGAATCGCCGTCAGCGCCGGCATCGCCGACAACTGAAAGATGCGAGCGGCGAGACGGTGAAAAAAGAACGTCTATTTAAATCCATTCTAAGTTCATCTTTGTTCCCTTTGCGTTCTTCTGTTCGGGTTTCTTCGATCCGCCGTTTTCAGCCCTCCTCGCCGTCTCGCCCTCTCGCCCTCTCGCCCCTCTTCGTTGCCGGCGATGTCGGCGTTGTTGGCATTGCCGGCGCTGACGGCGTTGCAATCGTCCCTTTTTCATCCGACACTGGCCGGTAATGAATCGAATCGCCGGTCTTGAGACGGAGTACGGTTGCCTGATATCGGAAGATCAAGCTCAGAGCCAGGCCGATGCGTGGCCGGCGAAGGTCAAGAACCATCTTTTCCGCAAATGTCAGGTCGGAGCCATCGACCTGCATTATCGCGACTACGAAGAACCGCCGGGAAACGGCGGTTTTCTTTTAAATGGGGGCCGCCTCTATCTCGACATGGGACATCTGGAATATTCTTCTCCAGAATGCCTCTCTCTGCGGGACCTCGTATCGTCCGATATCGCGGGCGACATGCTGTTGAATCGAGCGCTCAGCGAACTGGGGGTTTGCGATCAGGTAGCGTTCTTGAAAAACAATATCGATCATCACACCGGTGCTACCTTCGGCTGCCACGAGAATTATCTTATGCGCCGGGAAGCCCAATTCACTCCAGAGGTGCTCGGTTCTTTGCTCGCGTTTCTCGCGACGCGCCAGATCTTCGCTGGAGCGGGACGTGTGGGACAAGCAAATCCGCTTGCGTTCGATTTCGAAATGCCTGATCGGCCGGGCCGGGTAAACTTTCAGATTAGCCAACGGGCCGATCATATCGTCAACGATATTTACCAATGGGTTCAGTTTAACCGAGCTATTATCAATGCGCGCGACGAGCCGCTGGCAGACTACCGCAAATATCGTCGCCTTCATCTGCTGATCGGCGACTCGAACATGAGTCCGTTTGCAACCGCCCTGAAAGTCGGGACGACAGCGTGCGCGCTTACGCTGCTGGAAGAGAATCTCTTGCCGACGCATCTGATCCTTCGCGACGCTGTGCTGGCAACACGCGAGATCTCCCGGGATCCCGAGGAAAAATGGCTGGTCGAAATGGACGATGGATCCCGTCAGGATGCGCTCGACATTCAATATCAGTTTCTCGAATACGCTCATCGTTATCTCTTTGGCCAGGATGAGGAGACCAATTGGATCCTCGAAAGCTGGAGCTTCACGTTGGAGGCTATCCGGAATAAGCCCGAGCTCTTAATCGGCGGCGTCGATTGGATCTCCAAGAAATGGCTTCTTACAATGTTTATGGAAGAAGAAGGCGTGGGCTGGCAAGACCCTTGGTTGCAGAGCTTGGACCTCGAGTACCACAACATTAATCCGGCGCGTGGCCTCTTCTTCGCTCTGAAACCGGCGAAGGCGATAGGCGAATTCAATGCCAGCGTGCGCCGAGAAGAATCGATGCACCAACCTCCGGGTTCGACCCGAGCTAAAGGTAGATCTCGAGCTATCGCGCGGTTTCAGGAAAAACATCTTCCCTACATCGTCAATTGGGATTCGATTGCTCTGGATAGCCAGGATTACCTCGCGATGCCCGATCCGTTTCGGACCTACGAAGAAGAAGTAGACTTTTTTTTGAAATAGGAACCACGGCGCGGCAAAGCGGCAACGAGAGGGCTATGGTATCGGCGTATCGGCGTGGGATAACCCACGGTTTTAACCCTGGGTTGGTGCCCTTCGACTTTTGAACGCGCGATAAATTCGGGTTAAGAGTATTTCATGGAATTAACGAAAATCCGGTCCCTCGCCAGAACAGCAGCTCTCGTAATCCTGGTTTTCGCACCTTTCTTTTCGCTTCGCGCGGCCGCTGATGCGAATCTCTGGCAGACGAACTACAAAGAGGCGCTTGCTCAGGCTGCGAAAGAAAACAAGCAGGTGCTGCTCGATTTCACCGGCTCAGATTGGTGCCCTTATTGCATCCAGATGGATCGCGAAGTCTTGAGCAAATCCCAATTCGAAAGCTTCGCCGCCAAGAATCTGGTTCTGGTGAAACTTGATTACCCACGGCGGAAAAAACTCCCGACAAACGAACTGCGACAAAACGATCAGCTCCAGCAGCAATATTCGATCGAGGGATACCCAACGTATGTTCTGCTCGACTCCCAAGGCAAAGAGGTGAAACGAGTAGTCGGTTACGTTGATGGCGGCCCAAGCGCGTTTATCAAATGGATCGCAGGGAAATAGAATACGAGAACGCCGGCCTGAGGCAACGCGTGACAAACGCCCAGCCAATAACGCGTGGCGTCGAAGCAATCCGCTATATCCGCGTACTCTAGTCCGTTTCAAATGACCCAAGAAGATCGCGTATCCCCGGCTCTCCTGACCGACCTCTACCAGCTGACCATGGCCTATGGTTACTGGAAGAACGGCATGCTCGACCACGACGCAGTCTTCAGCTTCTTTTTCCGGCAGCAGCCATTCAACGGTGGTTACACAGTTACCTGCGGGTTAGCCGATGTCATCAGTTACCTTGATCAGTTCGCGTTTCAGGCGGACGACCTTGAATATTTAGGAGAGCTAAAAGGAAACGATGGCAAGCCCCTTTTTGAGCAGCACTTCCTTGACTATCTTTCGAGTCTCGACTTCACCTGCGACGTCGAGGCGATTCCCGAAGGGAACGTGGTCTTCCCGCATGAGCCTCTCGTGCGAGTCACTGGACCACTTCTACAGTGCCAACTGCTTGAAACTACGCTACTAAACATCCTTAACTTTCAGACGCTGATCGCGACAAAGTCCGCGCGTATTTGTTTAGCCGCTAGGGGCGCTCCAGTTCTTGAGTTTGGGCTGCGGCGCGCGCATGGACCAGACGGCGCGTTGGCTGCAAGCCGAGCCGCATACATTGGCGGCTGTGCGGCGACATCAAACGTTTTGGCCGGCAAAGTCTTTGGAATTCCGGTTCGCGGTACCCATGCACACAGCTGGGTCATGTCCTTCGGAAGCGAACTGGAGTCGTTCAAGGCTTTTGCCGAAACGATGCCTGGCAACTGTGTCTTCCTAGTAGATACTTATGATTCGTTGGCCGGCGTCCGGCACGCGATCGAAGCAGGCCGACTGCTGCGCGCCCAAGGCAAAGAGCTCTACGGGATACGTCTGGATTCAGGTGACCTGGCTTATATAAGCATCCAGGCTCGCCGGCTGCTGAATGAAGCCGGTTTTCAAAAGACCAAAATTCTTGCCAGTAACGACTTGGACGAACACATCATTGCGAGCCTGCACGAACAAGGAGCGGTCATTGATCAGTGGGGCGTTGGGACAAAACTGGTGACCGCATTTGACCAGCCGGCTCTTGGAGGAGTCTACAAGTTGGGAGCAATTCGGAAGAAAGGCGGCCCCTGGCAACACAAGATTAAGTTATCAGAGCAGGTCGCCAAGATTTCGAATCCGGGCGCACTTCAAGTCCGGCGATTCGAGTACAACGACGAATATTTTGCGGACATAATCTATGATCAATTGTCCGAACGCGACCCTGGACGGAAGCTGATTGATATCGCCGACGTCACCTTGCAACGACGAGCTCCGGCTGGAGCCAAGCACCATGACCTTTTGAAGCCAATTTTTCGATCGGGCAAGCTGGTATACGATCCCCCGTCGATTCATGAAATCCGCGACATGGTCACGCGCGAGCTGGGCCGATTCTACGCCGGTGTAAAACGACTTCTCAATCCGCATCTCTATCCCGTGGGTTTATCGGAGGACTTGAACACGTTAAAGGCGCAGCTCGTTCAGGAGGCAAGGAGCAGGACCCTGAGTTCGGAGGAGTAGAGGGGAG
>Ga0070706_100000504_pt1 | contig 45835 bp, 40 predicted proteins | sample KBSK5501metaG_FD_65476 | JGI IMG/M metagenome (GOLD analysis project Ga0070706, IMG submission 65476) | Corn, switchgrass and miscanthus rhizosphere microbial communities from Kellogg Biological Station, Michigan, USA - KBS K5-50-1 metaG | ecosystem: Host-associated > Plants > Roots >... | reverse complement strand
GCCGGCGCCCTCCAGCGCGTGCGGGATATCGTGGCGACGATAACCCAGATAGAGAGAGCCGATGCCAGTGTAGCCAATGCCCATAAGGAGGTCCGCACCGTCGGGCGCCGCGCCGCGCATGATGCCAGCCGTGATTGGAGCGGGAGTCGACATGACGACGGCGTCCGCGCGCAGGCGCCCACCATCGCGCAGCGCTACATCGAATGCGCCACCGGCGTCGGGCGCGACGCTCACCACCTCACTACGCAATCGAAGGTCGCCATCCAGACGCGCGACCAATCGCTCGACGAGCAGTTCGGTTCCCGCGTCGAACGAGACGAATGGCGCCACGCTCTTCGTGTCGCGTTCACGACTGGTGGCGCGCAGGCCGCGGATGACGCTCCCATAGTCGCGTTCCAGAGCGGCGAACTGCGGGAACGTGGCGCGCAGACTCTGCTGGTCGGCGGGCGCGTTGTAGACGCCAGCCATCAGTGGCTCGGCGATGCGATCGAGCGCTTCCACGCCGAGGCGACGGCGCACGAACTGGGCTAACGACTCGTCCTCGTCACTGTGGCGCGGTGGAATGAACGGCTCAAGGCAGATGCGCGCCTTGCCCCGCAAAGAAAACACTGGCGATGTAAGCAATGGCTTCCAATGCGTCGGAGCCAGAAGGCTCCAGCCCTCAGGCAGCGGCGCAAGTCTGCCGCGTAGAAGTGTATACGTGCGCAGGTTCTGTGAGCGGATGAAGAGAAGATGGTCATCCAGCCCTAGCTCATGCGCGAGGTCCAGCGCCCAGGGCTTGCGGGTGAGAAATGCGTCTGGTCCCGCTTCAAGCAGAATCGGCGCGCCGCCAATGTCCTCAACGCGCTCGCTGCGTATCTTCCCACCCCAGCGATCCGCCGCCTCGAGCACGGAGTAATGCAGTGGCGGCGACCGACGCGCGACCTCCCGCTGCACATACCACGCCGCGCTCAGGCCCGCGACGCCGCCGCCAATGATGACGACATGCGCGCCAGTCTCGCTGGACGCCTCCTGAGTGCGATCAGGAGCCGTGAATGGTGGCTGAATATTCATGAACGAACTCTACCAATCGCTGTACGTTCTCGACCGGTGTCTGTGGCAACACACCATGTCCCACGTTGAAGACATATCCGACGCTGTCCCTCATTTGATCGAGTGTATGCTGCGCGCGCGGCCTGAGGCGCTCCCACGGAACACACAGCGCCACCGGATCGAGATTCCCCTGTAACGCCACGCCATCGCCGAGGCGTCGTCGCGCGGCGTCCAGTTCGATGCGCCAGTCCACGCTGATCACGTCGCCGCCCGCGTCGCGTATTTCCTCTACCATGCCACTCGTGTTCGTAGCAAAGTGGATGACCGGGACGCCTGCCTCGCGCGCGATGGCGAGCGCGCGCCGAGTATATGGAGCGACAAAGTCGCGATAGTCGGCTGGCGCGAGCTGCCCCGCCCAGCTATCGAAGAGTTGTAGCGCCTGCGCGCCGGCCTGCGCCTGCGCCAGCAGGTAGGCGCCCACGACCTCGCTCAGCTTGGTCATCAGCTGTCGCCACAGGTCCGGCTCCTCCATCATCAAGGCCTTGACCCTTTCATGGTTGCGGCTGCCGCCGCCTTCAACGGCGTACGCGGCAAGCGTAAATGGAGCGCCGCTAAAGCCGATCAAGGGCAGGCCACGCGGATCGAGCTGCGCGCGCGCGCGCCGGATGGCCTCTAGCGTAAACCAGAGGCTCTCCTCTGGAGGTGGCGTGCGCAGCCTCACGATATCCGCCGCCGTCCGCACGGGATTGCCGATCACCGGGCCTTCCCCTGGCGCGAATGCGAGGTCAAGGCCCATCCCTTCCAGCGGCGGCAGGATATCCGCGAAGATGATCGCGGCGTCGAGCGCAAAGGCGTTCATCGGCTGGAGCGTGACCTCGCACGCCAGCTCCGGTGTCTTGATGAGGTCGAGGAGGGCATGCCTTTCGCGCAGCCGGCGATACTCAGGCATGTAGCGCCCTGCCTGGCGCATCAGCCAGATCGGCGTCGCGTCAACGGTTTCGCGTCGGCAGGCGCGCAAGAAGCGGCTCCCCCTGGCTCCACATGCTGGAACTGAATCGATCTCTGACATTACGCATCCTCAGCCAGCCACGCCGCGACGTCTTTGGCGAAGTAGGTCAGGATCATGTCGGCGCCGGCCCGCTTGATGCCGATCAGGCTCTCCAGCGCGCAGCGGCGCAGGTCCAGCCAGCCATTCTCCGCCGCCGCGATCAGCATCGCGTACTCCCCGCTGACCTGGTACGCCGCCACGGGCAGGTCATACGCCTGGCGGACCGCGCTGAGCACGTCGAGATAGGGCAACGCGGGCTTGACCATCAACATGTCGGCGCCCTCCGCCACATCGAGCGCGACCTCGCGTAGCGCCTCACGCCGGTTGGCGGGATCCATCTGATACTGGCTGCGGTCGCCAAACTGCGGCGGACTCTCAGCGGCCTCGCGAAATGGCCCGTAGAACCCGCTGGCGTACTTCGCCGCATAGCTGAGAATCGCCACGTGCTCGAGTTGGCTGGCGTCCAGCGCCGCGCGAATCGCGCCAACCATACCATCGATCATGCCGGAGGGCGCGATGACATCCGCTCCGGCCTCGGCGTGCGTCACGGAGGCGCGCGCCAGGAGATCGAGCGTCAGGTCGTTCATGACATAGCCGTTGGGCAGGCGTGTGGTGTAGTGCGGCTCGCCAGGCGTATTCAGCAGGCCACAATGGCCGTGATCGGTGTACTCACAGAAGCACATATCCGAGATCACGACCAGGTCCGGAGCGACCGCTTTGATCGCCCGGATCGCCCATGGCACGACGCCCTCTGGGTCGTAGTTGCCACTGCCAGCGGCGTCCTTCGTGGCCGGAATGCCAAAGAGCATGACCGCCGGAATGCCAAGCGCGGCGATGCGGCTGATCTCGTCGGGCAGGCGGTCCACCGACCACTGATACTGCCCCGGCATGGAGGCGATAGGGCGTCGCTGATCCTCGCCGTACCTGACAAACAGCGGATAGATGAGATCCGAGGCGCTAAGGGTTGTCTCGCGCGTCAGGCGCCGTATGCCCGGCGAGAGGCGCAGGCGGCGCGGGCGCGCTATCGGAAAGCGCGCGCGCGCAGTGTCGCTCGCCTGCGCGCGAGAACGCCCATGCTCTGACATTGTCATCGCTCACCCTCCTGTTGTGGAGCCACCGCTTCATGCGCAAGGTAGTCTTCCAGGGACGCGACCAGCCCTTTGAGCGTGTGCTCGTCGGGAACCGCCACAACCTGCAAGCCCTGTGTGCGCGCTGTCTCCGCCGCGCTGGGTCCGATGCACACAATTGGAATCCGGCGCAGCGACGCAAGATCGCCGCGCTCCCCGCGAACACGTCGTACCACGTTCGTCGCCGCCGACGAGCTGGTCACGGTGATCGCGTCTACCGCGCCTCGCCGCAAGAGCAGCGGCAGGTCGACGCCACCTGACCCGAGGACCGTCTTATACGCCACCACGCAGGTCACAGCCGCACCCATGTCAATCAGCGCCTTCAGCGGCGCGGACTCCGCCAGCGAGGAGACCGGCAGCAGGATGCGCGCCACCGCCGGAGGCGCGATGACCCGCGCGAGCGCGGCGCCGCTGAATTCGTCGGGGATGATGTTTGCGCGCAGTCCAAGCGCCTCCCTGATGGCGGCGGCGGTCGCTGGGCCAATCGCGGCGAGACGCATTGCCGAGAAGATGGTTGGGGCCAGGTCAAGCGCTGACAGCCGGCGGGCGACCGCCCACACCGTATTCGCGCTCGTCAGCGCCAGCCAGTTGAAACGTCCCGCGCCCGCCGCAAGAAGGGCCGCGTCGAGTGGGGCGGAGTCGTCTGGTGGCGCAATATCAACGCATGGATACAGCGCGGGCGTCGCGCCCTGCTCCGTGAGCAGCTGCGCCAGCGCATCGGCTTGATGCGGCGCGCGCGTGACTACAATGGTTTTTCCCTGGAGGCCGCTCATGGCGCCGCCTCCAGCAACGCGCCGGCGCCCTGCGCCAGCGCGATCTGGGCCAGCCGGCCTCCAAGAGCCAGCGCAGCGTCGAGCGTCACAGCGCCATCCTCGCGCACATCCACCTGTCGCGTCCCATCGATCGCCGTCACACGACCACGGAGATGAAGTCGGTCGTCCACTGCCCACGCGTGGGCGGCGACCGGAACCGCGCAGCCGCCGCCCAGCCCGGCGAGAAAGGCGCGCTCGGCGGTCACGCAGACGGTCGTTGGCGAGTGCGCGAGCGGGGCGAGCAATGCGCGCCACTCCTCCCCGTCTCGACACTGGACAGCGAGCGCGGCCTGACCCGGCGCGGGAAGCAGTGTATCGAGCGGAAGAATCTGGTTGACGACCTCCTCCCGCCGCAGACGCTGGACGCCCGACAGCGCCAGCGCGATCGCGTCGTAAGGTCCATCTGGGTCGAGCGCCTTGGCGATGCGCGTGTCTACGTTGCCACGCAGATCGCGAATCTGAAGATCGGCGCGCGCATGGAGCAGTTGCGCGCCACGCCGCAGACTGCTCGTGCCGACTGTCGCGCCGCGCGGGAGGGTCTCCAGCGTGTATCCCGCCCTGCTGATCAGCGCGTCACGCGGGTCGGCCCGCTCTGGAATGGCGCCGATAATCAGCCCTGGAGTCTGCATGGTGGGCAGGTCTTTCAGGCTATGGACAGCCAGATCAACCTCGCGTTGGAGGAGCGCCTGTTCCAGTTCGGCGGTGAATGCGCCTTTGCCGCCGATCACCGAGAGCGGCAGATCGAGCGAGCGGTCACCATGGGTCGTCACGATCGTGACCTGTGTGTCGAGCGAAGGCCAGGCGTGAAGCAGCAGCTCGCGCACATGATTGGTTTGCCACTGCGCTAACGTCGACCGGCGCGTCCCGAGTTGGACACTGCGTAGCGTGTTACTCATCCGCCGCTCCGTTCTCAGCGCGTGACTCAGGCTCGTCCAGCGCGAAGAGCTTGCGTGTCGCGTGGACATAGTCGACGTGTTCTCCGCGCCCGGCTCGCGCCTTCAAAGCAATGGTTGGGGCATGCAGGACCTTATTGACGATCCGGTGAGCCAACTGGGCCATGATCGCACGCTCGCGGTCATCGAGTTCGGGCGCTCGGCGCAGCGCGCGCGCGAGTTCCGCTTGCGCGATCTCTTCCGCTTGCTGGCGCAACGAGGAGATGAGCGGAACTACCTGTCGACTCTGAACCCACGTGAGGTAGCTCGTCAACTCTACTTCCACGATCCGCTCGACGCGCTCGACATCGGATCGGCGCAGCCGTTGATGGTTCTCGACAACGGCTTGCAAGTCGTCAATGTCATAGAGGCGCATACCTGCAATCCCTCGCACCGCAGGGTCCACCGCGCGCGGCACGCTGATGTCGATCACGATCGGTGGCGACGAGTCTGGCGTCGCAATGCCTTGCAAGCGAGTGGATTCTGACGCGAAATCGTCTCTGTGCAAGACGAAATGTGGCGCGCGTGTCGCGATGACAATGGCGTCCGTGTACGGCAACTCCTGGCTCCAGAGCGCCCAGGGCAGCGCCCGCGCGTGGTGTCGCTCCGCGAGGGCCTGCGCCTTCTCATGTGTTCGGCTGATGACCAGGAGGTCGGTCGCCCCACGCGCGCGTAGCGCCTGGATGGCCAGGGCGGCCATCTCGCCGGCGCCGATGAGCGTGACACGCCTCCCCGCCAGGCTGCCCAGTTCGCGTTCGACCAGACGCGCCGCAGCATGACTCACGGAGAGTGTATGGTGGCTGATGCCTGTTTCATTGCGCGCGCGCTTTCCCGCATGGAGGGCGTGCGAGAAGACGCGAGAGAGGCCGGGTCCGGTCGTCCGCGCATCTTGCCCCGCGCGCAGCGCGTTGGCGACCTGTCCCTGAATCTGCGGCTCGCCAAGCACCAAGGATTCGAGGCCCGCGGCAACACGAAAGAGGTGGCGCGCCACGTCTGGTCCTGTTTGGACATACAGCGACGCGCTGAGGCGATCGAATGATACGTCCCGCAGGGTGGCGATGCGCTCGATGATCGCGTCCGTCGTCGGCTCAAGTTCATGCCCGATGGCATAGACCTCGAGCCGGTTACATGTTGAGAGGACTACGGCTTCGGCAAGCGGCTCCTGGTTGAGCGTCTGTAGCAGAGCAATGAGGCTGGCGCCATCAACATAGAGACGCTCACGCAGATCGAGCGTGGCGCTACGATGATCGAGTCCGACGAGGATTGGGAACACGGCGCTCTCGTCTTGACTGTGGCTAGTGACGTGGCGGTGGAGTGGGGTCATAGCGCCACGACCTGGGGACGCTCCGCAGGCGGACAACAGCCCACGGGGCAGACGATCTGGCCGCGCGTCGCGCTCCGCGCGCCGTGTGGGGAGTGTGGAGATGGTATTGTGGCGCGGTCCGCGATCCGTTCTGAGATGAGTTCCTGTATCATGCGCACGAAGGCGGGATGTACGCCGACTGTCTGCGCGCGCGCCATCGTAAGTCCTAGATGGTCAGCAAGCTCACGCGCCTCGATGTCCAGATCATAGAGAACTTCCACATGGTCCGAGAGAAATCCGATTGGCGCGACCACCACGGTGTGCGCGCCGCTATCGCGCAGCGCGCGCAGGCGCTCCCCGACATCAGGCTCCAGCCAGGGCTGCGTCGGTGAACCACTCCTGCTCTGAAACGCCAGGTCCCAGGCGCCCGCTCCGCTCGCGCGCGCGACCAGGCGGCAGGTCGCGCGCAGCTGCGCTTCATACGCGCTGGCGCGCGCCATGCTCTGCGGAATACTGTGCGCGGTGAAGATCACGTGCGCGCCCTGCTGGCTCCCCGGCGGGAGCGTCTCAAGCGCCTCGCGCAGGTGGTCAGCGTTCGCCTGGATGAAGCCTGGGTGATCGAAGAACTTGCGCAGCGGTGTGACCTGCGGGGCGCTCGCGCCCACCTCAGCCTGCGCCCGCGCGATATCTTCGAGATACTGCCGGCAGCTCGAATAGGAACTGTAGGCGGAGGTGATAAATGCCAGCGCATGGCGGCGACCATCCGCCTGTATCTCACGCAGGGCGTCGGGCAAGAATGGGCGCCAGTTCCGATTCCCCCAGTAGATCGGCAGGTCCGGACCGCTTGTTTCCAGGTCCGCGCGCAAGGCTGCGATCAGCGCGCGGTTCTGCCGGTTGATTGGGCTGACCCCGCCAAACCGCTCATAGTGACGCGCGACCTCCAGCATGCGCTCGCGCGGCACATTGCGCCCGCGCAAGACGTTTTCGAGGAACGGTAGTATCTCATCTGGACCCTCAGGTCCGCCAAACGAGACGAGCAAGATGGCGTCGTAGGGCGCTCCGGTGTGGTCGCCTACCGCAGTGTTCGCCGATGATTTGTCGCTCATGCGTCGCTTCTCAATCATGTACATGTTCGACTATTCCCAGGGCCGTCATCCGATCATCGCCAGCGCGGCGCGTAAAGGTTGATGGAGCGCTGTGATGACCGGCGTGTCGCGCAAGGTGTAGCGACGCGCCTCGGTCGCGCGCAGGTCGATGACCAATGACTGGAAGCGCGCCAGATCGTCTGTCTCGTAGGCCACAATGAACTCAGCGTCTGAGAGCCCAGTGGCATAGAGAAGGACCTGGCTTATTTCAGCGTAACCGTGACCGATGCGCATGTGCTCATTCATCATGCCCTGACGCGCCTCTTTGCTCATGAGATACCACTCGGTCGTCTTGGTGAATGGGTAGACGATGAGATACTCGCCGCGGCGCTCCTCCTCGACCGCCTGTTCCTGCGTTGTCGGTCGCCGGGTATACGTGGAAGGGCGAGTAAAGCCGAAGAACGAGTGGGTTGGTTGCAGATACGCCCCGATCCCTGTTTGCAGCAGATGGGACGTCATCTCCTGCATGGCGCGTGGAGAGTCGCCGCGACGCCACAAGACCAGATCGGCGTCGTTCCGGAAGCCGATACCGCTATAGCTCGTTGTGGCGATAGTAGGGGCTGCTTCTTCGACCACCTGCGCGAATGCGTCGCGCCCCTGCGCCCGCTCCGTCTCGGCGAGGCGACGCCACTGAGGATCGGCGCGGAGGCCGAGAAAGTGGACGAAGTATGTCGAGGCTGGGCCGTCGGCGGTCACGTTCACAAAAGTCCCTCCACTGCAATATGTTCAAGATTGGGGCATGCCAGATTGGGGCATGCCAGATTGGGGCATGCCAGACACATCGGTGGGAGGGAGAGCGCAATCGCCTTCGTACCCTCTGAGGACACCGAGCAGAACCATGTCCATAAAGACGTCGATGCGCTCGTGTAGCGAAACCGCCTCGATGAGGTCTATCTGGGTAGATCCAGTGTTTACCGGAGCAGTGAGTCGCGCGCAGGCGCGTCGAAAATACATGTACGCCTGGACCGTGTCAGTGAGACTCACATGAGCCTGAGCGACCTCGCGGCCGTAGACAGCGCCAATGACCTTCGCCTCCGCCAGGTAGCGACGCTCATTCATCCGGCTATGGACATGTTGAAGCAGTAGGCCGAGCAAACGCTGGCCGAGTCCACGCATGCGCGCAACACCGGGCTCTGCGCTCACTCGACGATGCCACTCCTGACTGGCAAGATCACGGCGATCGAGCGACTCCGGCAGCGAGACGCTGGTTGTCGACGGCGCCGGTTCAAAACCGGAGGCTTTTCTGGAGCTGAGCGATTCGATGGTTTGGCGGGAAAAGCGCCGATGGCCACCAAGTGTTTTGCGAGTAGGCACACGCTCCGCATCGCTCCACCGCCGTAGGGTTGGAGGAGACACGCCGAGTATGCGACTCGCCTCTGCAATGCTGATCCAGTCATCCACCGGGACACGCCTCATATCTTCAAGAACGGCGTTTGCCAACCTGACTCGCCTCCGGCCATAATCGCTCAAACCTATATAGAGACCATGCCAAATCTTCTGAATTCTGTCAAGGCGTCGACACTCATAGCGGGTCAAGCCACTGACATCAGCCAGGACACGCGGCGCTCAGTAGATCCGCGCGAATGCCCCACTCCGGCGACCGTGCGACAGTTCGCCGGCCTATGCTTCATATAGCCCGGCGCTACAGATACTCGCGCACAACCTGGAAAAGAAGAGCGTCTTGCTCAGGAAACACCGTACGTGGATCCAACAGCAGTCGGGCGCGCAATGTACGGCCAATCACGGATGGAGTCGCAACCCTCAGATGTGCGGCCAGGGCGGCCACATCCGGCGCGCGCTCGTTCTCATGCACCACGCAGAGCATGGTGGGCAGCGTCTCACCGGGGAGCGAGCCGCCACCAACGGTTGACTCCCCCTGCTCGACCGTTGCGCTCAGCCCCAACGCCTTAAACTCCTGCGCCCACCTGCGCGCACGCGCCGCAAGCTCGTCGAGCGAGGTCGCGATCATCCGCGCGACGGGAATCTCGCGTTGCGCCGCGCCGCTCAGATGCTGCCGCAAGGTCACCTCCAGCGCTGCGAGTGTCAGCTTGTCGCTGCGTAGGGCGCGCATCAACGGATGACGTTCCAGACGCGCTAGCTGCGCGTGGCGTCCAACCACCACACCCGCCTGCGGCCCTCCCAGCAACTTGTCACCGGAAAAACAGGTGATGTCAACTCCAGCCGCGATACTCTCCTGAACTGTCGGCTCGTGCGCCAGTCCCCATTGCTCGGTTCCGAATGTCGCGCCGCTGCCGAGGTCATGAAGATGCAAGAGGCCAGCTTCGTGGGCAATTCTTGATATCTGCGCCAGGTCGGGCCGCTCGGTGAAACCGATGATGCGGAAATTGCTCGGATGGACACTGAGGATCGCCGCGGTCGCGGGTGTGATGGCCGCTGTATAGTCGCGCAGGTGGGTCTTGTTCGTCGCGCCTACCTCTACGAGGTGCGCGCCGCTCTGTGCGAGTACCTCCGGAATGCGGAAGCCGCCGCCGATCTCCACCAGCTCGCCGCGCGAGACGATGACCTCCTGCCCAGCGGCCAGCGCCGCCAGCGTCAGCAGGACTGCCGCCGCATTGTTGTTCACTACCAGCGCATCCTCGGCGCCGGTCAACTCACAGAGCGCCCGACGCGTTCCAGTGAGTCGGGACCCACGCGCGCCCTCGGCGAGGTCATATTCAAGATTGGAATAGCCGCGGGCTACCGCAATCATCTGCTGGAGCGCGCGCTCGCTCACAGGAGCGCGTCCCAGATTCGTGTGCGCGATCACGCCAGTCGCGTTGATGACCTCGCGCAGATACGGCGCCTGCGCCTCGCGCAGTCGCGCCCTCACCACGACGATCAATTCCTCACGCGCAGGAAGTGGCTCGCCACGGCGGATCGCCGCCCGCGCATTGGCGAGCGCCTCACGCGCGAACTGGGCCAGGCGCGGGTCTTGGTCCTTAACCTCTCCTACATACTGCTGCGCTATAGTGGCGTGCTGGCGCAACCACTCGACCGAGGGCAATCGTCGCAGCGACTGACGAACACGGTCAGCCTCACCGACGCCCGTGGAGGAGGCGTGTACGCCGCCTGAATTGTCAGGACGATCACTGGCCATTTGACGCCAATCGCTTCACTCCAGCGCATGCGCGCCTGTGGAACCTCTCTGATGAAACGCCCATCTTCTCCAATAGACGAGTGAGCAGAAACGCTCGCCTCGAAACGGATGGCTCATGCGGACCATGCGCGGCTCTCTCTGCGATAACGGAGCCCGCGTATGCCTGAAAGTTCTAGCCGAGCATCCCGGCACTTGGCGGCCAGCAGGAAATCTGGCAGAATAGACAGGCTTTCGTTCGCCGGAGCGTTTCCCGTGAAACGGCTTGGATTGCGGGATCATCTGGGGTGTGGCGCCGGGCGCGTACTAGGTGGAGATGGAACGCATGATGGAGCCTGGTGATTCCGCGGCGATGGACGAGGAGACCGTGCGCGTCTCCGCCCCCCTCTTTCGCCGCGGAGGTGTTCCGATCCCACAAACACGACGCGCGCTCTTTATCACCGTCATCGCCGTGCTGGTCGCGCTCCTCCTGACGCCGCTTTTCATCGGAGTAGGCGCCTACGCGTCGCACTCCTGGCCGTTCGCCCAGTCCAATCATCCGGCTGCTCCATCGCCTACACCATATCCCACCGCCACGCCACTTGGCTCCAGCGCGGCGAATGTCATCCAGCAGGAAAACCAGGCGGCCGGGTCGGACGGCTGGGCCACGCCGCCCGCCAAGCGCGCGTCCACCCAGATCCAGGCCTATCTGAGCGCGACCTCCGTGCGCCCAGGCCGCGTGCTGACGATGTATGTCAGCACGTTCCAGGATCAGACGGCGTACACCATCGACGTGTATCGGCTGGGGTGGTATGGAGGCCGAGGCGGTCGTTTGATGATGACCGCGAAGCAGACAGGCCAGGCGCAGGGATATTATGATCAGCTCCGTGGCCGGCTCTTTGGCTGCAGAACATGCCGGATAGACACAACGCTCGGTCTCGTCGAGGCGAACTGGAAGGCGTCCTACCGCCTGACAATTCCCAGTGACTGGGTGACTGGCGTCTACATGGCGAAGTTTACCGACGCCCACAGCATGCAGACCTACGCCGCCTTCGACGTGGCTGGCAACGATCACTCCGACTATGTGCTCGTGACCGCCGACACGACGGTCGCCGCATACAACGAGTGGGGCGGATACAGCCTCTATCTGTGGCGCTACGGGACAGGCGGGCATGCGCGCAAGGTCTCGTTCGACCGTCCGGTCTCGGGTTGGGGCGACGAGCAGGGGCTGATGTATGAGATTGACGGTATCCGCTGGGCGGAACGACAGGGATACGACACGTCATATATCAGCAGCGCGGATCTGCATGAGGCGCCGGACCAATTGTTGAACCACAAGGCTTATCTCACCTTTGGCCACGACGAATACTGGTCGAACGAGATGCGCAACGGTGTGACCCGCGCGCGCGACGCAGGCGTGGGCCTGGGCTTCTTCGCCGCCAACGTCGCTTACTGGCAGATCCGCTTCGAGCCAGATAGCCGCGGGGCGAGCGATCGCACCATCGTCTGCTACAAAGAGGCTCCACTCGACCCGCTCTTTGGGACCAATAATGCGCATGTCACCACGCGCTGGCGGGAGACGCCTGTAAACCAGCCGGAAAACGCGCTGATTGGGCTGATGTACTCCGCGTACGCAGTCCAGCCAAACGGCTTCCCATGGGTGATGGGGTATGGCGTGCAGTCTGATTTGCTTGCTGGAGCGAACCTTCAACCGGGGGCGCGTTACGGCTGCGATATTGTGGGCTACGAGTGGGATCGCACGTTCCCCAATGGACGGACGCCGACAAATCTGAAGGTCATCTCTGCATCGCCGGTGGTAGATCACACCGGCATAGCGGGTCTGGCGCAGACCGCCTTTTACGTGGCGCCGTCGGGCGCGCTCGTCTTCGCCGCGGGTACTGTGGACTGGACCTTCGCGCTAGACGATTACCGGCTCTTTGAGAATCCGCGCTGCGCCGGTCACACTCAGGTGATTCCGGGACTCCAGCGCCTCACCTCGAATGTCATGGCCGCGCTGATCGTCCACGATCCGCACTAGTGGTCCGGGCTGTCCGTGCGCTCCGATGACGGGCGACAGGTGACGCAGCGCCCGAACAACTCGATGGAGTGCCCCTCGAGGGCAAAGTCGGCCGCGGAGGCGACGGCGCTCAACGTCTCCGGCGGCAGGCAGACCTCGACCTCGACGACCCGATGACATTGCGTGCATGTCAGGTGGTGGTGATGTATCGAGCCGCCGCACACGCGGTAGCGCCTGGACCCATCCGCAAACTCGACACGATCGAGCAGACCCTGCTCCAGCAACGTTTCTACCGCGCGAAAGACCGTCGCACGCCCCAATCGCGGATCCTCACGCTGGAGCGCCCGCCATAGATCTTCGGTGGCGAAGTCATCGCCTCCACGCGCCAACTGGGCAAGCTTCTCCGCGATCACGCGGCGTGGGCGGGTATTCCGTAACCCCATGCGTTCGAAAGCCGCCAGGATATCCTCTGTCGTCGCAGACATGTAACGCGTCCTCTCAATATCCTGTCAGGCCAGCGCATCGGGAAACACATAGCCGTCGCATCCAGCCAGATTGCCTGTCAGATCTTGCGCCCGCGTTTTTGATATGTCATCTCATTGACAAGGCGCCGCATCATCTGCTATGCTCTTCCCGGTGTTTAGATACATTGTATCAAAAACGAGCGCCGCCTCGCAAGGCGTTGTACGCAACACTCATCGTGACTCGGAGGGAGTAAACGCTATGCGGGGCCAATGTGGGCCATGGGCGGCTCTAATGTTAGGTATGCTGCTGACGAGCGCCCTACTCACCGCGTGCGCGGCCACCGTGACATCTGGCGGCGACAAGCTAAAAGTAGTGGCGGCGGAGAACTTCTGGGGCAGCATCGCGGCGCAGGTGGGAGGCGACCATGTCGTGGTCACCAACATCATCAACAATCCTGCCGCCGATCCGCATGATTACGAAGCGACAGCCCAAGACGCGCGCGCTTTCGCGGACGCGCAGTATGCGATCGTCAATGGGGCAGGCTACGACGCCTGGGCGCAACAGCTCATCGACGCGAATCCTTCCGCAGGCCGCAAGGAACTGGACATCGCCAAGCTGGTGGGGAAGAAGGAGGGCGAGAACGAGCATCTCTGGTACAGCCCAGACTACGTGCTCAAGGCCGCAGACCAGCTCACCGCCGACTACAAAGCCCTCGACGCCACCAATGCGACCTACTTCGACCAGCAAAATGCGACGTTCAAGAACGAGACACTTAAGGAATACAAGAGTCTCGGCGCCAACATCAAGGCCAAGTACGCTCGCACGCCAATCGGGATCACCGAACCGGTGTTCGGCTACATGGCGGAGGCGTTGGGCCTGACGATTCTGACGCCAGAGTCCTTCATCAAGGCGATCGACGAGGGTCACGATCCCAGCGCCGCAGACAAGGCGACCTACGACGAGCAGATTGCGACGAAGCAGATTAAGGTCTTCATCTACAATTCGCAGAACACTACGCCTGACGTAGATGCGCTCAGGACCAAAGCGCAAGCGGCGGGCATCCAGGTCGTGACTGTCACCGAGACGCTGACCCCGGCGGGCGCAACCTTTCAGGAATGGCAAGCAGCGCAACTCAAGGCGCTCCAGCAGGCGCTGGCGACCGCCACTGGTCGATGACTCGTCAAGCGCGATGGCCTTGCCGATTCTCGTACTCAACCGTACCCAGTCGCCGTTGCCCAAGTGAAGTGAAGAAAAGAAGAAACATGGCGGAGCAAAAACAAATTGCGTCGCACGTAGACTGGCGACAGCGGATCGCGCGGTGGGATGCGATGCAGACCGCCTACCTACCCTATCGTGACACAGTTCCTGGCATAGACGAGGAGAAACTGCAATGATGGCGCCTAGACCATTTATAGTATCGGCTACGCAGGTCACGCGCAACGCAACATCGATCGGCGCAGCATCGCAGTCTGCGAGCGCGCCTGCCGTTAGGCGCGGCGAGAACGACTGTGGGCAGGCGGCAGCGCAAAGTCAAGAAGAGGTTATCCGCTTCGAGGGGGCCGGAGTGCGCGTGGGTGGGCGAACGATCTGGCGCGCTGTCACATTCTCCGCGCGCGCGGGCGAGTTCATCGCCATCCTGGGACCAAACGGCGCGGGAAAATCGACGCTACTCAAGGTCGCGCTCGGCCTGCTCCCGCTGAGCGCGGGACATGTCAGCGCGTTCGGTCGCCCTGTGCGGCGGGGCGCCGCGGGGATCAGCTACCTGCCACAACGACGTGTCTTCGATTCAGACACGCACATTCGTGGACGCGATCTCGTGCGGCTGGGCTTGGATGGGACACGCTGGGGCACGCCGCTCCCGGGACTACGCGCGCTGTGGGGCGGCGCGCGACTGGCGCGTGAAGAGCGTCAGCGCGTCCAGGAGTCGCTGGATCTGGTTGGCGCGACGGCGTACGCCGACCGACCCATCGGCGAGATCTCTGGGGGTGAGCAGCAGCGCATCCTCATTGCACAGGCGCTGGTGACCCGACCGCGCCTGCTCTTGCTGGATGAGCCGCTGGAAGGACTTGATCTCCCCAATCAACAGGCGGTCTCGCTCCTCATCCAGACCATCTGCCGCGAGGCGCATGTCACGGCGCTGCTGGTCGCGCACGATGTCAATCCCCTGTTGTCTTACCTTGATCGCGTCGTCTACGTCGCGCACCAGCAAGTCATCAGCGGCCAGCCAGAGGAGGTGATTACGACCGAGAAGCTTTCGCGGCTCTACGACGCGTACATTGAGGTGCTGCGCACGAGTGATGGGCGACTCATCGTAGTAGGTCAGCCAGACGAAGGAATTTCGCATCATGGCCATGGTCAGTGACCAAGCCGCCTGGCATCCGCTCGCGGCGCTCCAGGTCATGTTCTCTTATGCCTTCATGCGGAATGCGTTACTGGCGGGGACCATCGTGGCGCTGGTGGCTGGAGTGATCGGCTACTTCATGGCGCTGCGGCGGGAGAGCTTCGCGGGTCACACGTTGGCGAATATTGGCTTCGCGGGCGCGGCGGGCGCGGCGCTCGTGGGCGTCTCTCCCATCGTCGGACTTATTGCCTTCGGCCTCCTCGGCGCTGCGGGCGTTGGGGCGCTCGGAGAGCGAAGCCTGCGCGGGCGCAGGCGCGCTGATATTGCGATCGGCGCGATCCTCACGCTGGCGCTCGCGCTGGGCGTGCTCTTCGAGCGGCTCTCCAGCGCCAAAGCCGCCAGCGTCTACGCGATTCTCTTCGGCTCTGCGCTTGGTGTGAGCGAGGCGGACCTCCGCGAGATCGCGCTGACGGCGGTGATCACGCTGCTCGGCGTCATGCTGATCGCGCGGCCACTGCTCTTCGCCACACTCGACCCCGAGGTGGCGGCGGCGCGCGGCGTGCCGGTCCGGCTGCTCTCCTATGTTTACCTCGCGCTGCTGGCGCTCGCGGTGGCGCAAGCGATCCAGGTCGTCGGCGCGCTGCTCATCTTCGCGCTGCTGGTCGCGCCGGCCGCCGCCGCGCAGCGCCTGACCGCGCGACCCGGACTCGGGTTAGCGCTCTCCGTCGCGATCGCGCTGCTGGTCACCTGGCTTGGCCTGACTGTCGCCTACTTTACACCATATCCTGTGGGCTTCTTCATCACCAGTTTCGCCTTCGCGGCCTACCTTCTGGCGCGCCTAGCGCAGATCATCGCCAGGCGAATTCTCGTACATGGTACAACAGATCCAGGCAGCGCACATGGCCAGCCAATGGCCGAGATGATACGAGAGGCGCGCTCATGAGCAGCCTCTTGACGTTGGGTGTGACCGCCTCAACAGCGCTTCCGCCTTTCTCCCTCAACCTGCTCGAAGACGCCCAGGCGATGCTGTGGTACGACTTCATGCGGAACGCCTTCCTGGCGGGAACGGCGGTTGCGCTCGCGGCGGGATTCATCGGGTACTTCATGCTGGTGCGCCAGCTCGCCTTCGCGGGCGACGCGCTCTCACATCTGACTTTCGCGGGGGCGCTGGGCGCAGTGATTATCGACCTCAATCCCCTTGTCGGCGTCTTTGGCCTGACATCACTTGTAGCGGTGGCCATCGGCGCGCTCGGCGACCGCGCGCGCGCCCGTGACGAAGTTGTTGGCGTGGCGCTGGCCTGGACGTTGGGACTTGGCGTCCTCTTCAGTAGCATCTATACGGCGACCGGCAGCGCGGCAAGCAGCGCGTTTGGAGTTAAGATCCTCTTTGGCTCCATCCTGGGGATTCCCGCATCCCAGGCGCAGATCGCCGCTGTCATGGGCGCTGGCGTGATCCTGGTCATAGTGCTGATCGCGCGGCCACTGCTCTTCGCCACGCTCGACCCTGAGGTCGCGGCGGCGCGCGGCGTGCCGGTCCGGCTGCTCGGCGTTGGCTTCGTCCTCTTATTGGCGATCGCCGTCGGCGAGGCGGCCCAGGTGGTCGGCGCGCTGCTCATCTTCGCGCTGTTGATGATGCCCGCGGCGATCGCGTTGCGGCTGACGAGCCGTCCCTATGTTGGTATGGCGCTCGCGGCGCTGCTGGCGCTCATCATCACCTGGGCAGGACTGACGCTGACGTTCTATACATCCTATCCAGCTAGCTTCCTGATCAGCGCGCTCGCGGTCGTGAGCTACCTCGTCGTGGTCGCCACACAGCGCATGGGCAGATTTCTGGCGCAACGCCGCGTCAGATGAGATGAGCGGTTGACTTTGGCGCCGCAGCTTCGGCCTGGCTGGCCCCGACAAAAAGGCGCTAGGTGGTCACAAAAAGGTAACTCGCGGACGCCAACCCAGGTTGCGCACGGCTTTGCTCGCGACGCCGATCAGCACGTCAACCTCAGCTGGCTGCAGCTAGCGCCCGTTGTTCAGCTTGCTGACTCGGCGCGCCACCCCGAAGACGTTGTGTTCCTTCTCCAACAGCAGCTCGCCCAGATAACCGCCGTCCTGGCCGGTGATTCTGGTGACGAGCGCAGTGGGCGCGTCAACATTGCCAGTTGAACGTGATGAATGTAGCGTCGCGGTGGTACGGTGCGACGGCGCTGTAGCCGCGTCGGCGCCGCCAGCGCATACTAGAGCGCAACGCACGCTGATCGAGGGCGTAACGGCTGACGCCTGGTTATTCGAGCGCGTATCCTTGCGGGAAGCGGCTCTCGCATCCTATCATGAAGCAGGTTTACGCGCAGCATAGAGTTCTGGAGCCGCGATGGATCGGTCCGCGCCATGCCTGCAGGTCCGCGCTGTGGTGAGTGGGCGGGTCCAGGGGGTAGGCTTTCGTATGTGGACGCTGCGCCGCGCGCGGGCGCTAGGCGTTACGGGTTATACATGTAATCTGGACGACGGCGCCGTCGAGGTGGTAGCCGAGGGTCCCCAGATGGTGCTCGAACAGTTTATCACCATGTTACGACGTGGCCCGGAGAGCGCGGAGGTCAGATCGGTCCAGGTAACCTGGCGACAATGTAGTGATGCGTACGCGCGGTTCGCGATCAGGCCGTAGTCGCCGTAGTCCTAGTGGATACCGATGAAATGAGTCGCTTAATGAGTATTGATCGGGCAGTGGTTGACCATGTGGCGCGGCTGGCGCGGCTGGCGCTGACGGAGGATGAACGCGACCGGCTCGCCGAGCAGCTGTCCAGCATCCTCGAGCACATCAACGTCATCAGTGAGGCCGAGACGAGCGCTACGGCGGCCAGCGCCACTGTATTGCCCTCGCGCGATGTCATGGCGGCGGATGTCGCGCGTCCGTCGGAGCCGGTCGCTGCGCTGCTCGCCAATGCGCCAGCGCAAGAAGACGGCTATTTCAGAGTACGCGCGGTGCTGGAAGACGAATAATCTGGCGTGGCATGGCCATTCAAGATGAGATAAGGGGAGCGCGTGTGTCTGAATTGTGGCGGTTAAGTATCAGCGACGCGAGCGCAGCGCTTGCTCGGCGGGAGATCTCCGCCGTCGAGTTGACACGCGCGCATCTGGACCGCATCGAGGACGTTGAGGGCCAGGTGCGGGCGTTCGTCACCGTGACCGATCAGGACGCCCTGCGGATGGCCGAGGATATTGACCGGCGTCGTGAGGAGGGCGAGCAGTTGGGGCCGCTGGCGGGCATTCCATTAGCGCTCAAGGATGTGCTCAGCACCAAAGGCGTGCGTACCACCTGCTCCTCACGTATCCTGGAGCACTTCGTCCCGCCTTTCGATGCGACCGTTGTGACGCGTCTGCGCAACGCTGGAGCCATCTTTCTCGGCAAGACCAACATGGACGAGTTCGCCATGGGCTCCTCGACGGAAAACTCCGCATTCTTCCCTACACACAATCCCTGGGACCTGGAGCGCGTGCCAGGCGGAAGTAGCGGCGGATCGGCGTCGGCGGTCGCGGCGGGTGAGGCGATGGGCGCGCTGGGCAGCGACACCGGTGGCTCTGTTCGCCAGCCCGGCGCGCTGACCAACACCGTCGCGCTCAAGCCCACCTATGGTCGTGTCTCGCGCTATGGACTGATCGCGTTTGCCTCCTCGCTCGATCAGGTGGGGCCGTTCGCGCGCTCGGCGCGTGACGCGGCGATGCTCCTGCAGGCCATCGCGGGACATGATCCGCTCGACTCCACCTCGTTGAATGCTCCCGTCCCGGACTATAGCGCCGCGCTGACAGGCGATATCACTGGCTTGCGTGTTGGCGTGCCCAAGGAGTATTTTGGCGAGGGCGCCGAACCGGGTGTGAGCGAGGCGGCGCAGGGCGCGATCGAGACGCTCAGGGGATTGGGCGCGGAGATTGGCGCGTGCTCGTTGCCGCATACCCGCTACGGCGTTGCGGCGTACTACATCATCGCGCCGGCCGAGTGTAGCGCCAATCTGGCGCGCTATGACGGCGTGAAATATGGCCTGTCGGTACGGGATGGCGACGACGACCCCACCGCAGCGACGCGCGCTGCGGGTTTTGGCGCCGAGGTGAAGCGGCGTATCATGCTCGGCGCCTACGCGCTCTCGTCGGGGTACTATGACGCCTATTACCTGAAGGCCGAGAAAGTGCGCACGCTGATTCGCGGCGATTTCGACGATGCGTTCGGTCGCTTCGACGTGCTCGTCGCGCCCACCTCGCCGACGGTGGCGTTCAAGATCGGCGAGAAGGTCTCCGATCCATATGCGATGTACCTCAACGACGTATATACGATCCCGACAAATCTGGCGGGCAATTGTGGCGTCTCGATTCCAGGCGGCTTTAGTGATGGGCTCCCAGTCGGCGTACAACTGATCGGCCCCATGCTCGGTGAGGCCACGCTCCTGCGCGTCGCCGACGCCTTCCAGCGGGTGACCGATTTCCATACGCGCTGGCCCGACTTGCCGGGCGCGAAGGGCAGAGGCCGGAAGCGTCGCTAATCTATGAGCCAGCCGCCAGCGTTCGATGCGGAGCAGGAACCAGCGCCGCCAGCGGTGGAGGCGCGTGGAGCGTCCTCTCGACGGCGGCGCTGGTTCCTGCTCGCCGCACAGTTTCTTACTATCATACCGCTTCGTGTCAGGAGCGAGAGCGAGCCGGGCGGACCCGACATGGGACGGGCGCTGCCCTGGTTTCCGCTCATCGGCGCGCTGCTGGGCGTCGGTGTGGTCGCCCTCAACTGGGCGCTCACGCCGGTCTTCTCGCGCACCGTGCGCGACGTGATCGCGATTGCCGCGCCGCTGCTGGCCACCGGCATGCTGCACTTCGACGGATTCGTGGATTGTTGCGACGCGCTGCTCGGTACCCGCACTGTTGCGCGGCGGCTGGAGATCCTGCGTGACAGTCGGGTAGGGGCATTTGGCGTCGGTGGTGGCGTTGTACTGCTGCTCGCGCGCTTCGCCGCGCTGGAGTCGCTTGCCCCGGGATTGTGGGCGCTCGCCGTGATCATCGCGCCGCTCGCCGGCCGTTGGGCGATGGTCTGGGTGATCACGCTCTTTCGCTATGCGCGAGCGCAGGGCGCGGGATTGAGCTTTCATAGCGGTCCCGGACGCCTTGCTTTCACGTGTGCGATGGCCCTCCTTCTCTTGGGCGCGTTGGCGGTTTTTGCGCCATGGGGAGCGCTCGTCCAGCGCCTGATACTCGTTGTCGCTCTCGCCTGCGCAGGCGTGAGCGCGGCGTTGCTCTGGGCGCTGTGGGCGAGTCGGAGGCTCGGTGGCGGCGTGACGGGTGATGTCTATGGGGCGGCCAACGAGCTGGTCGAAGTGGTGATCCTTGCGCTGGCGCCCGCCATCGCGCAACTGGCGCTGGCAATCACGTGACGATGGGAGTTCCTGGATGCGCCTGATCGTGGTCCGGCATGGCGCGACTCAACACAACGCCGAGGCTCGCTTCACTGGCCAGAGCGACGCTCCGCTCTCCGCGCTCGGCGTGACGCAGGCCCAGGCTGTGGCGCGGCGTCTACGGTTCGTTCGCCTTTCAACCGTCGTCTCGTCCGACCTGGCGCGCGCGACCCAGACGGCGCAGGAGATCATCAAAGATCGCCCATCGTTGGAGCTACGTCTCGATCCCGACTTGCGTGAAATCGCTCTGGGCGCATGGGAGGGGCTGACCTACGCCGAGGTCCAGAGTCGCGAGCCTGACGCGCTGGCCGCTTGGCGCAATGACCCGATCAATGGCCTGCCTCCGGGCGGCGAGACGGCTCTGGCGCTGCAGCGGCGCGTGATACAGGCGTTTGCGCGCTGGCGGAACACTGAATCTGAAAGCGCGCTGCTCTGGGTAACGCATGGTGGCGTTATCGCCGCGCTGCTGTGCCACGTGTTAGGTCTCGATCTCGGGAGACGCTGGCAATTTCGGCGTGACAATGCCGCGATCACCGAGTTTGATGTGGGCGCTGAGTATGTCATCGTGACGCGTGTCAATGACACGGCGCATCTCGAGGGGGCGCCAGGCGGCGCGCCCGTGGAGGACCGGCAAACTCTGTAGGGGAATGTCTCAGCGCAGGATGACAACAGATCGGAGTGTCCCATGCTGGTATCACGCTAGCCCGTATACAGTATGATAGGTGTGTGGCCCGCGCGTGTGGGCGCCGATGGCGTGTGTCTGAGAGGTTGGGATATGTGGCTTTGGCGCAGGGGACGGCCAACGGGTGTGGCGGCTTGGTGGTCGACTGGGGACTTCCCGCCGCGCGCGGGATGTCGCATCGAGCCGCTCATTGACGGTCATGCCGCGATGCTGCGGATGTGCGAGGCGTTTCTCGCCGCCAGACGCTCGATCCTCCTGACAGCCTGGGATATTCGCGCCGACCTCCCCCTGGTGCGTGGCGACGATCTACGCCTGGACGCTGAGGCCGGGACCGCTGAAGGCGCGCTGCGGGATCGGCTGCGACGCGCTGGCTTGGACGAGGAGGCGCTGGCTTTCTGGGCGAGGGGCAAGCTCACCGTGGCGGATGCGTTGGGCTTCGCGACCACACGCGGCGCACGGGTGAGCGTGCTGCTGTGGGACGCCTATCAGATGGGTATGCACTTGACCAACAATCCGAACGAGGAACGCGAGAACCTCGAACGGGTGGGCGTGGAGGTGTTGCTGGATGATAGTTGTCGCTCGATCACACACTTTTCGCAGTCGCTGCATCAGAAGTGCGCAGTGGTCGATAGTCAGGTGGCGTTCGTCGGGGGCATTGATCTGACCTGCCACGAAGGCGGCGACTATGATCGCTGGGATACCCACTCGCACCTGTGCGCTTCGGACGAACGGACCTCGTCGCAGACCGCGCCAGCGCATCCCTGGCACGACGCGCATGCCCGGTTAGAAGGTCCCATCGTCGGCGATGTCGAGCGCAACCTCATCCAACGCTGGAATAGCGTCGCCGCGCGGCATCACCTGGCGGCGTGGCCGGAGCGAGCGGAACAGCCGTCGATGCCTGCGCATGGTGGTTCAGTGGCGCAGATCGTGCGGACGATTCCGCCGAATACCTATCCCTTCGCCCACAGGGGCGTCACCACGATCTATCAGGCATATATGAAGGCGCTCTCCTCGGCGCGACAGCATGTATATCTGGAGAGCCAATACCTGTGGATGGACGTCTTCGCCGGGCTGGACAATACCCTGTGGGCTGGACGCGATAGACATATGAAGCGCCTGCTAGACGCGCTGGCGGGCGCGCTCAACCGGGGCGTCAGCGTCGCGCTCGTCCTGCCGGACCATCCCAACTGTGGCCGCGAGTTTTCCGACGCGGCTATTACCTACACACGCCAACACGCGAACAACGCCGCGCGCGATCGCTTCTCCGTCTTCACACTGGGGAACTCGGAGGAGACGCCAGGCGAGCAGGGCAAGATGCGCTATCGTCCGGTCTATGTGCACGCCAAACTGGCGGTTGTCGACGACCAGTGGTGGACGGTCGGATCGGCCAATCTCAACAGCCGTGGCATGCGCGGCGACGCCGAGATCAACGTCGCGGCGCTGGACCACGCTGGCGCGCTGGCGCTGCGTCTGCGTCTCTGGCAGGAGCACACACATCCACAGGTCGAGGAGATTCCCCAACTCAACGACCCTGTCGCGGGCATACGGCTGCTCCGCAGCCGCGCGCGCGCCAACTTCGAACGGGTGCGTCGCGGCGAGGCGCTCGTGGGACATCTGCTACCGTATATTACCCATCGCGAGGCGCGCGCGTGGGAGATCGAACACGATCGCGAGCATGGCTGGCTCGATCACCTGGAGGGTGGCGCTGGCTCGGCGCCGGCGAACTATGCGGCGCGGTACTTGTAGGCGCTGACGTGCTGACGTTGAGCTAGCGCTGACCCAGCCGGCGCAACGCCGAGAGGATGACCGCCTGCGTCGCGGGATCAGGGTCGTTGGTGTGCGCGGTGAGCGCCTCGACCGCCGCCGCGCCTGGTATCACGCCGAGAGCTGTCGCAGCGGCGGCGCGGACCGTTGGAGTCTGGTCATCCAGCAGGCGCGCGAGATCCGGCGCCACCTCATCAGACTGGTACGCGCCAAGGGCCTCGGCGACGGCGACGCGCACCTCAGGGGTTGTGTGCCGGAGCGCCGCGCGCAATGGCTCCAGCGCTTCTGGCGCGCCGAGCTTGGCAAGCGCTCGCGCCGCGGCGGCGCGCACGTCCGGCTCCCGGTCGCTCAGCCGGGCGATCAGCGGAGCTACTGCTGGATGCGCCTGCAACGCGCCCAGCGCCGCCGCGGCGGCCACGCGCTCATCCGGAGCCCCTGTCGCCAGCACATGAACCACGGTGCGGTGCGCGCTTGTGCCGCCTTCTGCGTCTGAGGCGCCGATGGCGTCGATGATCTCGGCGGCATGCAGGCGCGCTCCTTCGTCGCCGCTCGATATGCGCGCCTGGAGTTCTGGCAGCGCAGCGTATCCAGCCAGCGTCAGGCCACGCGTCACGCCGGTGCGGATGGTTGGCTCGCGCTCGCCGAGGCGCTCGATCAGGAGCGTGAGCGCTGCGGGTGAGGCGAAAAGCCCCAGGCAGGTGTAGATCTCGGCGTGTGTCAGGCGACCGAAAGACGGCGCGCTAGTAAGCGCGCGTAAGCCGCTGTCAAGCTCAGGCCCGGCGTGATCCCAGATGTGGCGCGCGGCGGCGCTGATGGCGTCAGCCCGTGGTGGAGTGGCTATGGCGGCTAGCGTTTCGTCCAGGATCGCGCGCAGGTGGGTCTCGATGTGGGTCAGGGCGCGTGTTGGCGTCGGTGTGATCTCCTGCAGCGCCGCAAGTTGCACTGCGCTTCCAAAGAGGATGGTCGCCAGGGCCAGCGCTATGGCGGTTAGCTGCGCCTCATGTCGCCTCAGCCCGGCGCGTAGCGCGACGCTCTTGCTGGTGTCCCGCAGGCGCAACAGGCCTTCGGCGACACGCTCTGGCCTGTCGGCGAGGCCGGACCAGAACAGCAGGGGGAGTAGCCACTGTTCGCCAAGGAGTCGTGGGTCGAGTGGCTCGCCTGGCTCATCGTGATCTATCAGCCACAGTGCCGCGCAGGTCGCCTCGATCAGACGGTGCGTGAAGCGTAAGGTCGCCGGGCCCGGCAAATGAACCAGGAGACCCGCCTCGATCCCCATCTGGCACAGCGCCGTGACCTGTTCAGCAGCGAGGCCGACCGCGCCGGAGGGGCGCCGCCGCGCCGGCGCCTGTGGGCGGTATGTGTCAAGCCATGCGCCGACGCTGACGCCAAGGCTCCGCCCAGGCTCAAGTGGGAGCGCGTGGACGTCCGCGGCGCACAGGGCGCTGGCCAGACCGCCGAGAAATTGCAGCAGGTAGGCGGCGGGAGTCATCTCCGTCGCGATCGCCTCACATTGCCTGTGACACTGCGCCGCAAGCAGTCGCGCGATTCCATACGGGAGCGCGCTCTCCGCAGGGGCCGGCGCAACAGCGGTCAGGGAGACTGGCAGGCGCTGCGCGGCGTCGAGCAGGTGCGGGGGGAAGCTTGCTGGCGGTGGATGTGATCCCTTCGTACCAAATGGCCCCAGCTCCAGCGCGCGCCATTCCTTCTTCTCCCTCAGCTTCTCTTCTAGCCGCCACATGAATGTGTCGCGCGCCGCGCTATTCGCCGTCACCAGGACGCGGAAGCGCCGGTAGGGTCGCGCGCCAAGCCGCGAGAGATGACCGAGTACACGCGCCATTTCGTCCTCAGGAGTCTCGTCGAGATCGTCGCACAGGAGCAGGATGCGCTGTCTCCGCAGGGAACGTGACAGGCGCGCCGCGAATCCAGGGCTGCTATACGCCCCGATTTGCTCAGCGAGGTAGGCCAGGTTCGGCTTATCGTGGGCGCCGGCTGACGCCGCCGCGTACTGAGGGAGGGAGATTAGGACGGGAAGCGTCCGGCGACCGAAGAACAGAGGAAAAAGCTCGCGTGTGCGGCTCGCCTCGTAGGCCACCCCAAGCAGCGCCGTCGTCTTTCCGGCGGAGGCGGTTCCGAGCAGGAGTGTATGTGAGGAGCGTGCGATGGCGCTGGCGAGAGGAGTAGGTTTGCCGTGCGCGCCCTTCTGGGCGTCAACCGGTACCACGTTTCGCTGATCCGCGCCGGTGTCGAGATGGCCGAGACGCAACAGTGGGGAGGTTCGTCGGAGGCGCTCGCCCGTCGCCCGATGCAGAGCGCGGAGGTACACCGCGAGCCTGAGCAGACGAATGCCCTGAGCGGCTAGCACATAAGTCACGACACCCACGAGGAGCGGGATCACGGTGAGTTCCGCGGCGACACGTGTCTCGTCGTCGTTTAGGGCGCTGACGTCGCGGAGGGCGGCGCGGAGCGTTCCTCCGACCGCGTGCTCCTCGACGATGGCGACGACCAGCAGAGAGAGAAGAGTCGCGAGGCTGGCAAAGGTGAGCAAGGCGACGCGATAGGATTGCGCAGCGCGTTTGCGGCGCGGCAGTGACACAATGTTCGCTCCTCAGGTGCGGGTTAGGCGCAGGTCTGGTATCCGCGCGCAAGCGCTTCTGCGCGGGGCGGCCCTTCCTCAGCGCCGCAGAACGCTTGCCCAGCCGATACGGCCATGGTACCATAGCGCGGCAACGGTCACTGCTGGAGGAATGTGGCGATGGAATACGCTCGTGTGGAACTGCGCTGGGTTTTTGGTGGGTGGTCACGCGGGGCGCTCGTGGAGGGCGCGGTGGGAGGACGAGTTCGGGGCGTCGTCGTCGATCCAGCCGAGTTGCGCGTCGCCTCTACCCTGCTCGCGCCGCTGCGGCGGCGCGAATCTCTCCCGCGCGACAGGAAGCTTCTTGGAGACGAGCGTACGCCCACGCCGCCACAGTTCGTCACGCTCACACGAGGCTCCGTCGCGTTGCGGGGAAGCCAGCGCGTCGGCGTCGTGGTGGCGTTGTGGTGTGACAACGCCACAGGCCTTATCCGTCATGCGCTCGTCTCGCCTGGTCGCGCGTTCCTCGGGCGGCGAATGGAGTATGTGCTCGACGCCGCCTTCATCCAGGGTGTGGGCAAGAACACGCTTGCGCTGACCGCTGATGCGCCTGCGCTCGACGCGCTCACGCCGTACCGTCCGGACGCCGATCTCGAACGCGACGTGGCGGCGGCGCTGCGCGCGGCGCTGCCGAATCCGAATGCGCGGCGTGGGGTAAAGTTCTTCGTGCAGGATGGAGCGCTCCACCTAGGTGGGCTCGTTGAGACGGATGAAGAAGTGGCGCAGGCGCGCGACGCGGTGGCGCACATCGCTGGGTTGCGTGGCGTGACCGCCGATCTCGTCTCGACGGAGTCGCTCGCCGAGCGTGTTGAGGAGCGCCTGGCGCTGACGCTGGCCGCGCAGAGCGCGACCGCGGGCAGCGTGCGTGTTCTGGCGGAGCATGGCATCATTTACCTGGAGGGGGCCGCGCCGACCCAGGAGGCCCGTATGGCGCTTGAGCGGGCGGCGCATGCGGTTGCTGGCGTGCGGGTGGTCCTCAACCATCTCGTCGTGCAAGAATAGCGTGACACCGTTGAACTCGCCACGTGTTTGCTCAAGTATCCGCGAGAAGAGCCAATGACATCGAGTGACGACGCGCGCCAAGTTGATGATCACGTCTGGCTGATCGACACGCAGTATCAGCAGCGGACCGGAGCTGTCGCCAGCTTTCTTCTCGATGGCCCGCATGGGCTGGGACTTGTCGATGTCGGTTCGGGCGCGACGCTTGAATCGTTGCTGGCGGGTGTGCGCTCCGCCGGGTTTGACCCAGGCCAGATAGAGCGCCTCATTCTGACACACGTCCACCTCGATCATGCCGGCGCGGCAGGCGCGCTGCTCAAGCTGACGCCGCGCGCGCAGGTCTATGTTCACCGGTTCGGCGCGGCGCACCTGAGCGATCCGACACGCCTGGTCCGCAGCGCGACACGCATCTATGGGGATCGTATGGAGGAGCTATGGGGTGAGATCGTCCCGCTGCCTCCTGAGCGGCTGACGGTCGTTGATGATGGCGATGAGATCGCAGTTGGGCCAGGAGCGCTACGAGTACTGTACACACCGGGGCACGCGCTACATCACATCGCGCTCCATGATGAGCGCGCGGGATCGCTGTTTGCTGGTGATGTCGCCGGGGTGCGTCTGGAAAACCCGCCGCTCGTTCGACCGCCCACGCCGCCACCCGATCTGGATCTAGAAGCATGGTATGCAAGCCTGGACCGGATTGTGGCGCTGCGCCCAGCGCGGTTGTTCCTGCCACATTTCGGGACGGTTGATAGCGTCGAAGAGCACCTGGCGCGCCTGCGCGAGCGCCTACAGACATGGGCTGAGGTGGCGCTCGCGCGTCTGCGCGCGGGCGACGACGCTGAGGGCATCGCCAGGGCTTTCGCTGAGAGCGATCGGGCGCAGCTTCTTTTCCTGCGCGATGAGGACAGCGCGCGTCGGTATGAGTTGGTAGCGAACTACCTGATGAGCGCCCAGGGCTACGTGCGATACTTTCAGACACGGCGCCCCGACGCGCTGCGATGACCGGTCCGCCAGCCGGGCAGGTCATGGACAGCCTAGCACAAGGCGTGTTTCATGCCAAAGGCTTCCGAAACTGACGCGCTCCACGATCCGCTGGACCGCGGCGCCATCGAGGCGCTGGTCGCGGGGATACATGGCGCGCCATTTGACGTGCTCGGCCCGCATCAGGCGCAGCGCGCGTCTGGGTCGCAGCTCTTCGTGCGCGCCTTCCAGCCGGAGGCCGAGCGTGTCTGGCTGATCGCGCGCGCTGGACCAGGCGCCAAGCCCATGGCGACAGCGGGGCAGCCACTCCCGATGACCCGTTTGCATCCAGCCGGGCTCTTCACGATTGCCTTGCCAGAGCGCCCTCCGACAGGCTACCTGCTGGAGGTGAAACGCCGGGATGGACGCGTCGAGCGGTCGGTGGACCCGTACTCGCTCCCGCCGCTCTTCAGCGACTTTGACCTTTATCTGATCGGCGAGGGACGGCACCTGGACCTCTATGACCGTCTTGGCGCGCATGCGCGCGAGGTGGACGGCGTCCCGGGGGTCTCCTTCGCGGTCTGGGCGCCCAATGCGCGCCGTGTCAGTGTCATCGGCGATTTCAACGGCTGGGATGAGCGCGTATATCCCATGCGGCTCCACGCCAACGGCGTCTGGGAGCTGTTCATTCCCGGCGTCGAGCAGGGCGCGCGCTACAAGTACGCGATCCTGTCGTGGAATCGCGACTATCGCGTCAACAAGGCGGATCCCTTCGCCTTCTGGTCCGAGAAGCGACCAGGCAACGCGTCACGCGTGTGTGACCTGAATGGTTATGCCTGGAGCGATGAGCGCTGGTTGGCGGAACGTGGGGAGCGTCACCACAACGATAGGCCCCTGCTGATCTACGAGGCGCATGCAGGATCGTGGCGACCGATGAGCGCGAGCGGCGAGGTCACGTATCGTGAGCTAGCGCATCAACTGGTCCCATACGTAATCGAGATGGGCTATACACACGTCGAATTGATGCCCATCGCCGAGTATCCTTTCGATCCCTCGTGGGGCTATCAGGTCACTGGCTATTACGCCCCCACCAGCCGTTATGGCGCGCCGGACGACTTCATGTATTTCGTCGATTACTGTCACCAGCATGGCGTGGGCGTTATCCTTGACTGGGTGCCGGCGCACTTTCCCAGGGACCAGCATGGTCTGGCGTTCTTCGACGGCTCGCATCTCTATGAGCACGCCGACCCACGCCAGGGCGAGCATCCCGACTGGGGCACGCTGGTGTTCAACTACGGACGCAACGAGGTGCGTAACTTCCTCATCGCCAATGCCCTGTACTGGCTGGAGAAGTATCACGTGGATGGGCTGCGCGTGGACGCGGTGGCCTCGATGCTCTATCTGGATTACTCGCGCAAGGAGGGCCAGTGGGTTCCAAACCGTTACGGCGGGCGCGAGAATTTGGAAGCGATCGCGTTCCTGCAGGATTTCAACGAGACTGTTCATAGTCGCTTTCCTGGCGCGCTCACCGTCGCCGAGGAGTCGACGGCGTGGCCTGGAGTCACACGCCCGGCGAGCGAAGGCGGGCTGGGCTTCTCGCTCAAGTGGAACATGGGCTGGATGCACGACATTCTGGAGTACATGCGTCGCGATCCCGCGCACCGCAAGTATCACCACAATGAGCTGACGTTCTCGATGCTCTATGCGTTCTCGGAGCGCTACGTGCTGCCGTTGTCGCATGACGAGGTTGTGCACGTCAAAGGCTCGATGTTGAACAAAATGCCGGGCGACCTGTGGCGGAAGTTCGCTAACCTGCGCGCGCTCTACGCCTACATGGCTGCGCACCCCGGCAAGAAATTGCTGTTCATGGGTGGGGAACTGGCGCAGTGGCGTGAGTGGAAGTTCGACGGCTTCCTCCAGTGGAATCTTCTGGACGAGGGCGCGGAAGATGGCCCGGCGCACGCGCAGGTACAACGGCTCGTGCGCGACCTCAATCGCCAGGTGCGCGAGCAGCGCGCGTTACATGAGCGGGACTTCACACCGGACGGCTTTGAGTGGATCGATGGCTCCGACGCCGCGCAGAGCGTGATCTCATTCATGCGCTATGGCGCTGACAAGTCAGACCCTATCCTTGTCGTCTGCAACTTCACGCCTGTGCCGCGTCAGCGCTTTCGTGTCGGGACGCCGCATGTGGGGCGGTATCGCGAGATTCTGAATACAGATGCGACTGAGTATGGTGGGAGCGGGGTCGTCAACGCCGGAATGTTGCGGACGGAGAAGGTGTTCGCGCATGGGCGCGCGCACTCGCTCTCGCTGACCCTGCCACCACTGGGCGTCGTCATGCTGGCGTTGGAGTCCGCGCATTGAGCGGGCGCAGAGGATGACCACGACACCGCCATCCCAGGAGATGCGTATCTCGAAAGGATGATACTACAATGACGACCAAGATGAGACGCGCGGCCGGTGAGTCAGGTGAGTGGCGCGAGGATCCACCGCAGGCGGGCGCGATGCCCGACACGCGTGAGATCAATTTCTACGACGCCGATCCGCACCTGCGCTTTCTCCTGCGAACGAAGCTCGGCGCCGATGATCTCGCGCGCGGAGAACCACTGCTGCGCTCGCTAGGAGCGCGCCTGGGCAATGAGATCGAGGACCTGGCGGCGGCGGCGGACCGGGAGACGCCAACCCTGCGTGTGCGTGACAAACGGGGAAACGCGATCAACGACGTGGAACCGTCAAGCGCCTATCGCGAGATGGAGCGCATCTTCTACGGCGCGTATGGCCTGGCCGCGATGTCGTTGCGTCCTGGCATACATGGCTGGGATACGCCTGCCCCGCTTCTCCTCAACGATGCGTTGATCTATCTTGCCGAGCAGACCGAGTCGGGCCTGTTCTGTCCTCTCAGCATGACGCGCGCCCTCACGCGCACGCTCACCAAGTTCGCCAGCGCTGAGATCGTCGAAACCTATGCGCCCGGTCTCACCGCGACCGATCTCGATCAGCTGCTCACCGGCGCGATGTTCATGACTGAGCGGCAGTCAGGCTCGGATCTCGGCATCATCAAGACGACGGCGCGGCAAATCCCTGGCAGCGACGAATGGCGGCTGTATGGGGACAAGTGGTTCTGCAGCAACGCCGGCGCCGATCTGATCTTGACGCTGGCCCGGCCAGAAGGCGCGCCCGTCGGCACACGTGGGCTGGGATTGTTCCTCGTGCCGAAGCGGCTGCCAGATGGGACACGCAACACCTATCGCATCGAGCGGCTCAAAGACAAGCTGGGCATTCGCTCCTTCGCCAGCGGAGAGGTCACCTTCGAGGGCGCTGTCGCGCGCATGATTGGCGGGCCGGGCGTCGGCTGGCTGCAGATGACCGAGATGCTGAACGTGACGCGTCTTGGCTGCGCCTCCGCCGCGGCAGCGCTGGCGCGGCGCTCGTTCCTTGAAGCGCTCGTCCATGCGCGTGGACGCGTCGCGTTTGGGCGCCGGCTCACGGACTTGCCCTTGATGCGCGAGCAATTGCTGGATATGCTGCTCGACGTGGAGGCGATGACGAGCCTGTTCTTCGAAGGATCTACGCAGCTTGCGGCGGCGGACGGTGGTGATGCGACAGCGGCGACGGTGGCGCGCATCTTGATCCCGCTGGCCAAATTTTATGTCTCCGACCAGGCGCGGCGAGTGGTCGAGCAGGGAATAGAAGTGCGTGGCGGCAACGGCTACATCGAGGAATGGCCGAATGCGCGGCTCCTGCGGGATGTCGAGGTGCAGGCGATCTGGGAAGGGACCGGCAACATCTCGGCGCTTGACGTGGGGCGCGCCATTCTGCGCGAGCACGCAGGCGCGGCGTTGCTGACGACGCTCTCGGAACGGCTACGGTCGCTTGGCGATCCGGAGGCGCGGCGCGCGGCGCATCTCACGCAGCGCGCGCTTGATCGGATCGAGGGCGTGATCGCCGGGCTGAAGGTTAAGACTGCGGATGAGCGCGATCTGCTGATGCGGCGTCTCACCCGGCAGCTTGCGCATGTCGTCGCCGCCACTCTCCTCGTCGAGCAGGCGGACATCCAGGCGCGCGAAGATGGAGGCTACCGGTTCCTGGCGCAGGCGGCGCGCTACCTCAGGCATCATCTCTACCCACCCGCTGATGGACCCGCCGCCGATAGCGACCGCCTGGCGCTGGACTGGTTTGATGAGATGGTGGACTATGCGCCTGCGATGCCCGCCAGCGCCGCCGAGCCGCTGATCACGGCGATGGAACGCGGCGCATGAGCCGACCCTGAGCCGACCCTGAGCCGACCCTGAGCCGACCCTGAGCGGCGACGCGTCTATCTCGTGCGCTGTGGGCGCCACAGATATTCTGAGCGACACTGGGCGACTACCTGATCGCTCGAGTCGTCGCGGATCTCCTGCCAGACGGCGAGCCGCCGTGAGCCCGTCCAGCCTGACTGTGTGCTGAAGCGCAGATGGTCGCCAGGTTGCGCCGGGCGCATGTACTGAATGTGGTAGCGCCGTGGTGTGACGTCATTCATCGTCATGGAGGATGGCGATCCCGGCGGCGCTTGGCCCTCTAGGGCAAGCGCTAGGGCTTCGCCAAGCCAATCCAGGTAGATGGTGTTGTTGATGTGGCGCTGCGTGTCGGCTTCGTATGCCCGAGCGACGAGCATGATCTCACTGGTGGATGTCTGTCCTGACCCTCTGGGTTGAGGGGACGGCTCAGTCGGCATCGCGTAGTCCATCGCGCCAAAACGCCCGATCATCTCGTCAGGAATGCGTAGCGGGAGGCCACGCTCGCGATCAATGTACGCCCAGCGTCCCTGCGCGCGGGCGACCAGACGCTGCGCTGGCTCGCTCCAGACACAGTACTCCCGCGTCGCCTGCACGCGCCGGTACCCGGAGAGCCAGGTCGCCAAGCGCATCTCTTCCGCCAGTGCGGGCGCGTCCCAGAGCAGCAGGCGCATCTCGCGCACGACCCACGCCGAACTATTGCGCTCGTACCAGGTGTGGTCAAAACCCCGCGCCGCCGAGTCGAGGGTCGCTACATGCTCCAGATAGCGCAGGAGCGTGGCAGGCGAAATCACTCCTGCGCTGGAGGTCTCGTAGCTGCGAACGGCGAGGGAGGTGGTGTAGGCGTTCGTGGGAACGCTGGAGCATGTGGAGGTCTGTAGTCGCATGTTCGGGCGCCGGTTCACTTCTCAAGTGGGCGCGCAGCCTGGGTGCTGCCGCCGCTCTTTGCCTCGATGTAGCGCGCAAGGATGAAGACCGCGTCCGAGAGGCGGTTCAGATAGCGCAGGACATCCGTATTCTGTACAACACCCTCATGTGTCAGCCGCGCCACCTGTCGCTCCGCACGCCGGATGATCGTGCGGGCGAGGTCAAGCGCCGCGCCGACGACGGAGTCTCCGGGAATGATGAACTTATTCGGAATCTCGACATCGCGCTTGAGGTCGTCTTCCAGACTCTCCAGCCAGGCGACCTGCTCCAGCGTGACACGCATGCCCACGGCTGCCTGATGCTCAGGTGGAGTCGCCAGTTCGGCCATCAGGATGTAGAGGTCCTGCTGCATGCGCAGGATCGTCGTCATGACGGTGGCGTCGTCACTGGCGGCGCGCGCCATGCCGAGCGCCGAGGTGGCTTCGTCGACTGCGCCAAAGGCTTCGGGGAGTGGATGATATTTTGGCACACGTTGTTCGCCGAGCAGGCTGGTATAGCCAGCATCGCCGGCGCCGGTCGTGACTTTAGCCATCGAGCGCCCCTCTTTCCTGACGACTTTTCCTATAGCCGACAACTATAGACAAAGCCGCCCAACACACAACAGGACCTAACCAGGACCTAACCATGTCAGTGCTAGTGATACTACGTGATAGCGTACAATGTTGACGTTCGCCACTTCCACGTCTAGGGAGCGCCGCGGAGGAGGAGCGCGCTGTGAGCGTCTCAGATGATTCAGATGATTCAGATGATTCAGATGATTCAGATGATTCAGAGGGCCTGCCAGGCAATTCAAGTGCGGCGCAGGACCATTCGGCGCTTGCCATGACCGTGCGAACCACCACGTCCAACGGCGGGGATGGCGCAGCGTGGGAGACGGAAAGCAGCGCCGATCTGCCGGGGGGATGGCGCTTTGAGTCGCAGCGCTGGCTGGCGACGCTCAATCCAGGGCGCACACAGCGAGAGTATCAGAAGGCAATCTCCTACTTTTTCACTACATCAGGCGTTCCGGAGGAGATCTGCGGGCTGACTTTCGACTTGTTGCTCGCCTATCGTGGCGCGCTGGCGTTGCGTGCGACTGCGCATGCGGAAACGCAGCCACGGCGCGCTGCACGTTCGGGCCCACGCGCGACTATTGCTGGAGCGACTCCCGCCCAGTTGGACGGGGAGACAAGCGGCGAAGCGTTCGATCAACCAGCGTCCACTTCATTCGGAACATCGAGTCCTCCCGGCCCTCTCTCGCCCGCGACGGTAAATGTGCGTCTCACGGCGCTGCGCCAGTTTCTGGTCTACTGTGCCTTGTATGGCTCAGCGACCACGCTCAGCGCAGATCAGATACGCGCCGCGCTGCGCCGGTTGAGTGTCGAGCGCCGACGGCCATATCAGACGCTGGCCGAGCCAGAGTGGGAGTTGTTCCTGGCGACGGCATTGCTACCGTCGCAGCGGGTGAAACAGTCGGAGCCAACGATCCTTCAGTCACAGTCCACACGTCTACCTGGTCCATGGGGTATCACCCGCGCCGCCCGCGATGAGGCGCGAAGGCTCCTCAGCGAACGTAGTGATGGTGAGGAGCCAGAACGCTTCGATGCGCGAGACGTGGAGGCAGACGCTGCGAGCGGAGCGCAGAAACCGATACGCTCGCGCGCGGGCCTGACCGGAGAGCGGACCGCGCGCCGTGACTATGCTCTGCTGGCGCTGGCGCTGGCGACTGGACTGCGCGCGATTGAACTCGCCTCCCTCGATGTCGGCGATCTCTCACGCGAGTGGCGAGCAGGCGCAGAGGAATGGTGGCTCATCCTGCCCGATAGCAAGACCAAGGGCCAGAGCGGCGGGCGTACATTACCGCTCGCGCCAGAGTTGGCGCAGATTTTACGTGACTATCTGGAGGTGACGGGACGCCAGTGGGAACGCCCGGAGGATCGCGAGACTCCGCTGTTCCTGTCAGGAGCCAGCAGGAACATCAGCTCACGACTCAGCGCAACGCAGCGCCAGACCGATGAGGGAGCCGTTCCGCCGCGACTTACCATGCGACGATTAAGCCCTGGACAGATTCGCTTGATCGTAGATCGTGTCGAGACGCAGTGGCAAGCGCGCTACCTGGGCGCGGGGAGAAGAGGTGGCCGCAGGTCAGGCGACGTGCGGCGCATCTCGCCGCACGCGTTACGCCATAGCACCGCGGTCGCGCTGCTGGAAGGAAATCAGGCGACCGGGCGGCCGCCAGCCTCGGTCGAACACGTGCGCGGCTGGCTGGGGCATCTGGACATTCGTACCACGCAGGGGTATCTGGCGCATCTTGACGCTCGGCGACACAGGCGTCCTTTCACGCTCTCTCCTGTTTTTAGTGGTCAGGGCGAGGACGCGGAGGATGTGTAGCCTTAGGCTATAGGAAAGAGCTAGCTGCTAGAGCTGGCGACTGGGTACGCCCTGCGCGTTCTCGTTCGGCTCCAGAGCGCACTCGCCGCTGGGATCAACGTCGCCGCGAGGATGATAGCGCCACCCATGAGAGTGCGTGGGGCCGGAGCCTCCCCGAGCAGTATCAACGCAAAGAGAATACCCCAGACTGGCTCAAGGCAGGCGAGCAGGCTCGCGAGTTGCGCAGTGAGGGTGCGCATACCGGAAATGAAGATGGTATGCGCGAGCGCGGTGCAGACCAGCCCAAGGGTGATCAGCAGGAACACCTGGTAGAGCGTCAACGGCGCCGTCAGGGGTGTCAGCCAGAGAGCGGGGACCAACACACAGGCCGCGACGACCTCCTGATAAAGGCTGATGGTGATGCTCGCATAGCGCCTGCCAAGCCAGCGGTTCCCAACGGAGAGCAGCGCGAACGTCGCCCCGGCCAGTACGCCCCAGGCGACGCCCTGCGTCGCCGCATCGCTCAACGACGCTGACGGGACAAGCAGATAGATCCCCGGCAGAACAAGCATCGCCCCGACCAGTTCGGCGCCGCGCAGACGCTGGCGCAGCAACGCTGGCTCCAGCAGCGCCGTGAAGAGCGGGAAGCTGGAAAAAGAGAGCAGGCCAATGGCGACGCTCGACACGTTGATGGACTGGAAGAACGCGAGCCAGTGAATGGCGAGCAGCAATCCCTGCCCGCCAAGGATCAGGACATCTCGCGCATTGCGCGGTCGGAGCGCGACGCCGAGCCGCAAGGCAACCAGGCCAAGCGCCGCTCCCGCGACCGTCACGCGCCCAAAGACGATGATTGTGGCGGGCAGCGCGGTCATCTTGCCAAGGACGCCTGCCAGGCCAAAGAGGATCACCGCGAGATTGACCGCCAGCGCGTCGCGCGCGAGGCTGGCGGTTCTTCGCCCTTGCTGAGATAGCATTACCCGACCGCTATCACTCGTGGTTATACTGGCGACACGCGGGCGTGTCGCCCCCTAGAGGATAGCACGTCCCCTTGCGCAAAGCGTGGCAGCGACGCGTGTCAGGAGGTAACGATGATCGTGCCGTGCATCTGGGCGTGGATCGAGCAGTGGTACTTGTAGGTCCCCGCCGTGGCGAAAGTGACCTTGACAGTGTCACCTTGCGAGATCGACTGGTCGAAGGCCATCGGCGCGCCGGCGTCACTGGTCACGGTGTGCGAGCCGCTGACACCCTTCCAGGTCACGGTCGTACCTGCCTTCACGGTGAGTGTCGCCGGTGAGAACTGAAAGTTCGAGACATTGACCTGATTCTCGGTCGACCCGGTCGTATCGGTCGCGGCGACTGTGGGAGAGGCGACAGAGGCCGACGTAGCAGTAGGCGACGTTGTATCGCCGCTCCCCGTCGAAGTGGAGCCACAGCCAGCGAAAGCCACCAGAGCGACCATAATAAGCGCTGGGAAGGCCAGTGTGAGAACTCGTTTTCTGAACAGCAACGACATACATTCCTCCTAAAGACCGTGACTGTGAGCGACTCTGACGCGCCAAGACATGCGCAACCAATTGTGTGGTGAAGAGCCGTTCGGCATTGGCGCAGGGTCGCGTGGCGCGCCTGTGGTATGGTACGGAGGCGCGTTACATAGCGGCAAGGGTACATACGATGCATAGCAGCGGAGCGCCAGGGTGAGCGCCGATATGATCGAAGCGAGCTGGCCGCATGATTGGGGTCGCCTGTTGCGCTTGGCGCGGCAAGTGGCTGGACTCAGCCTCACGGAACTCAGTGCGCGCACGGGGCTCTCGAAAGGCTACCTTTCCAAACTGGAGTCTGGCCATGTGACGGCGCAGAACCCCTCACGCGCGACGCTGGCCGCGCTCGCGCGCGCGCTGCCGAGCTTTCGCCCACTCGCCAACACACTTGAACCGGGCGCTCCATTGGCGGCCCTGGATTTTGGCGAGACGCCCGCGTCTGGACACCCAGGCGATGGCGCCGCCGAGATGGCAGGCGCGCCCGTGCGGTTGGGCTGGAAAGACCTGGAACTCTTGGTGGCGCTCCTCGCGCTGGATCGCGCGGCCATACGCACGCCGTTGAGCGCCGTGGTCCTTGCGCGGGCTGTGGATCGTACACATGACGAGACTGTTGCAACGCTGGGCAGACTCGTTGAGATGGGGGTTGTCGATCGTGAGTGGCCGGGGCGTCGGGGCGTACCTATGACCTACCGCCCGTCAGCGCAGGCCGAGTCCCTGGCCGGTCTCGACCGTGTCGGCGATGCGCTGGTACTGTCGGCGTCTTTGCTCGCTCGCGCGCCAAGCCGCCCACGACGCGCATCCACTGTCGATGGGGACGCGTAGTCACCCGCGTGCCCCACTTGCCTGGCTCGGTTCGTATTTTTGCTTCGCGCGCGTTATGCTAGACGGTAAGGTGGGCGGGCGCGACAGTGTGGGAACATCGTGAGAAATGGCATGAGGCGGCTCTTGTATCGCGCGTCGCGGGAAGCGCTGGGACCGGCCCTGCTCGCCTCGTCCTTGGGGACGCTGACGATGTTCGTCGCGCGCTATTTCTTCAACATTCCCACCCCCGCGGAACTCTATGGCGACCGTTTGACGGTATTGATGCCCGTCAACCTGTTCTCGGCGCTCTTGCAGACCTTCGGGCAAAGCGCCAAACATATCTTCTTCGTCTCACTGGTGGTCGGGGCGGCGCTTTTCGCTGTACTCGTGGGCGTCCTCTACTGGGCGCTCCGCCTCTACGTCGTGTCGAAGAGCGCCGGGGCTAGCGCGCGCCTGGGGTCGTCGCCTGGATGGATGGATGGCGCGCTGGTGGCGGCGCTCCTGCTCGTTTTGACGGATGCGCTGCTTGCTCCGCTGCTGGGTGGCGGGTTCTTTGGCGCGCGATTTCAAACCGGCGTCGGCGGCGCGCTGCTGTCGCTTCTTCCTCCGATCAGCGTGTTTAGCGTCGCGTTCATCCTCCTCGTACGACGCAATGTACAGGAGTTGGAGACCACAACGCAGCGGCCAGCGCTGACGGAGGCGCAGCTCTCGCGGCGTCGGCTGCTTGGCCAGGGCGCGTTCGCGGCGGCTGTGGTCGCCGGGGGTGTCGTGGCATGGCGGTTCATTGCGTCGGGCCTGGGAGCAAGTCTGGGATTACGAACGCCCTCCTCACGCCCGGCGGGAGTGAATTTCGCCAACACACCGAAACACATTGATCCCCCACCGACACCAGAATATGGGGATTGGACGCCGGTGGCGGGACAAACGGCGGAGATCACGCCGACATCAGAGTTTTACTATGTCTCGAAGAGTATCGTTGACGACCCCCGCGTCGACGCCAAGACCTGGAAGCTGGAAATTAAGGGTCTGGCCAGTCATCCCTACACGCTGACCTACGCGCAACTGAAGGCGCTGCCACGGATCGAGCGCTATCACACGCTGGAATGCATCAGCAATGAGGTCGGCGGCAATCTGATGAGCAATGCGCTCTTCGCTGGCGTCAGTCTCGCCGACGCGCTGCAGAAGGCTGGCATACAGAGCGGCGCAGCGGAACTGATCTTCGCCGCCGCCGACGGCTACAGCGATAGTATCCCGTTGAGTCTGGCGCTGGACCCACGCTCACTGATCGTCTATGAAATCAACGGCGATCCACTGCCTGTCCCCCATGGATTCCCGGCGCGGCTGCTCGTGCCCGGACTCTATGGCATGAAGAATGGCAAGTGGCTCACCAGCCTGACACTGGGAGCAGGTGGCTATACGGGCTATTGGGAGGAGCGTGGATGGACGCGCACGGCGGGCGTCAAGACCACTGCGCGCATCGACCAGCCGGTCGATAGCGACACCTTGCCCTCGCGCCCAACATTTATCGCCGGCGTGGCCTACGCCGCCGACCGCGGGATCGCACGTGTCGACGTCAGCGTGGACGCAGGGGCGACCTGGCAGGCGGCGACGCTGCGGCGTCCCCTGGGGAACTTGACATGGACACTCTGGGAGTTCCCCTGGCGACCAGAGCCCGGTGGCCACTATATCGCCGTGCGCGCCATTGACCTGAACGGTGATGTGCAGTCTCCAGAGGAGGCAAATCCGATCCCCGATGGCGCTTCCGGCTTTCACGTCATCCACGTCACAGCGCGTTAGGCGAGGGTGCTCGAGAGACGCCCTGGCTGCGGTCAGTGGTCGTTACGCTCCGTCATGCTGGAGCGCGCCGGCAGTATCCAGCGCAACGCAAGTGGGGACGGCTCGACGCCGCCCCCAACAACGCGCTTTGCGTGACCGCAGCTTAATTCGCCGCCGAACTAGCCGACTTTCTCGCTCAGACGGGAAAAGAAGCCATTGAGCTGGGACTGCACAACTGGCTTGAGCACCTCGGCGGCGGCGAAGGGGCCGCTGAGGTTGGCGTGGGCGTCGTAGTTGAGTATCGTCCCCGCGCCATCTGGAACAAGGTCAATGCTGGCTTCAGCGCTGATGCCGCTGCGCGTGACGCTGAGTTTCATGTGGCTGGGTGGATTCGATTCCGGCACTGAGATCGTTCCGCGAACCGATTGCTTCATAGGACCCAACTCAAGAGTTCCAGCGATCTCGATGGAGTTGTCGCCTCTCCATTCGAGCTGCTGCGCTCCGGGCGCAATACCCTGCAGGAGCGCGGAGTTATGCAGCGCATCCCAGACCGCTTGTGGATTCGCATTGAATTTCTGCGAGCCCTTGAGATCCATGTCGTGTGCGTCCTTTCCTACGTAGAGGGAAATCTGCGCCAGCGGAATCACCTGATGGCGCGCTGGCTGAGGAACTGTTGACGATCCTCTGTAGTTCGTCGCGGCAATTATAGCGGTGAGCGGACGGCGTGGCAACCCGTGCGGACAAATAGGACCACCGAGTCTAACCTGGGCCAATTAATCAAATGGAGGGCGTCGCGCCGCCGTCGAGAATGATCTCTTCGCCGGTGAGCGAGGGTAGCGTTCCAGAGAGCGCCATGAGCGTGAGCGCGGCGATCTCCTGTGTCGTCACGAATCTGCGCAGGGGAATCGTGCGTGTTTCGCGAGCGATGATATCGTCCACTGTGACGCCGAGCTTGTTGGCCTCGCGTTCGAAGCGGCGTAAGAGCCCTTCGGTCAGCGTCCAGCCAGGGCTGATGGCGTTGACATGGATGTTGTCATGGGCAAGCTCGCGCGAGGCGCCGCGAGCGAAGTTCACCAGCGCCGCGTTCGCCATGCTGCCGACAAGGAAATCCGCGGAGGGCGTGCGCGCTGTGGCGCCAGTGATCACGATGATGTGACCACCGCCGCGCTCCTTCATTGGCTGGCGGAGCGCGCGGACAAGTCGCAGACAACTGCGCACTTTTGTCTGCCACGCCTCGTCGAGTTGCTCATCGCTGAGCGCGGAGACGCCGCCCTGCGTATTGCGCGCGGCGCTGTGGATCAGGAAGTCTACGCCTCCCAGTCGTTCAAGGGAGAACGCTACGACGCGCTCGACCTCACCGAGGAGGCGAAGGTCGGCGGCAAGGACATGCGTGTTTCCCCGAGTGCGCGCCTCGCCACGGACATAGCGCTCCGCCGCCTCGAGGCGGCCGCTGTCCTGCGCGACCAGCGCGACGCTGACGCCTTCCCGATGCAAGGCGCGCGCAATCTCGCGGCCAATGCCCTGGCTAGCGCCAGTGACGAGCGCCGTCCGCCCATTCAGGCCGAGATCCACAGGGCGTCTCCTTTACGCTATGATGAGCCACGTGACTCCACGGGAAGCGCGCTCATGACGCCAGTATAGATCGCCGCCCTGTACGCCGCAAGGCGTATCTACCTGGTCACGTGATCGCCTGGTCACACTGCGGAGCGCCTAGCGCTGGGTCACACTCCATCGTGAGCTCATGCGGGCGCGTCGTCGCGACGGCTGACAGCGCCGGGACAGCGGCTCATACCGCATGTCAAGGAGATGTGCTATCCTCCAGGCGCCACACCTGAGGTGGGGCGCAGCATTCATGGTAAAGGAACGAGCAGGTATGACGCGAGCAGTCATCAGCGTCTCGGACAAACGTGGCGTCGTCGAACTGGCGCGCGCGCTCGTAGCGCGTGGCGTCGAGGTGTGCTCCACAGGCGGCACAGCCACGATCTTGCGCGAGGCCGGTATGCCAATCACCCCTGTTGAGGACGTCACGGGCGTCGCAGAGATGCTTGATGGTCGTGTGAAAACGCTGCATCCCGCCATCCACGCAGGGCTGCTGGCACGGCGAGATGACCCTGAGCACATGGAAGCTCTGCGCCAGCAAGGCCTCACGCCAGTCGATTATCTGGTCGTGAATCTCTATCCCTTCAAAGAGACAGTCGCGCGCCCTGCCGCCACATTCGCTGAGATCGTCGAGCAGATCGACATCGGCGGACCGGCGATGCTGCGCTCCGCGGCCAAGAACATGGCGCATGTGACCGTGCTCACCGATCCAGACGACTACCCGCTCCTGCTGGCGGCGCTGGCGGAGGGGCGCTCACTCACACACGACGAGCGCCAACAGCTGGCGGCGAAAGTATTTCGTACGACGGCAGCCTATGATGCCCTCATCGCCGACTACCTGACGCGCCAGGCAGGGGAGCGCTTCCCCGAAAAGCTGACACTGACCTACGAGCGGCAGCAGACACTGCGCTATGGCGAGAATCCGCACCTCGCCGCGACCTTCTACCGCGAACCGTTCGCCCCGGCCTCCTCCATCGCCTCGGCGCGACAACTGCACGGCAAGGAACTGTCGTACCTCAATATCCTCGACGCCGACGCCGCCCTGGAGATGGCGAGCGAGTTCGCGCGCCCCACCGTCGCGGCGATCAAGCACGCGAATCCCTGTGGGGTGGGCGCCGCCGATACCATCGAGGAGGCGCTGGAAAAAGCCATTCGCGCCGATCCAGTCTCGATCTTCGGCGGCATCGTCGCCTTCAACCGTCCCGTGACCGCCACCTGCGCCGAGCGCATGAGCGAGTTGTTCCTCGAGGTTATCCTGGCGCCTGCGTTCGCCGACGCCGCGCTCGAAGCGCTCCAGCAGAAGAAGAACCTCCGGCTGCTCGAGGTTCCTGTCGCTCACCTTGATCCCTCACTCGGCGAGAGTCATGGTCAGCCGTATCAGTACCGCGTGCGTTCGGTGCGTGGCGGTGCGCTGGCGCAGGACGCGGAATGGCTCCATCCAGGGGAACTCGAGCCGCGGGTCGTCACGCGGCGCGCGCCGACTGACGAGGAACTGAGACAATTGCTGTTCGCCTCGGCCGTCGTGAAGCACGTCAAATCCAACGCGATCGTCCTGGCGCGCGAGGAGCGGACAGTGGGCGTCGGCGCTGGGCAGATGAACCGCGTGCGCGCGGCGCAGATCGCCATCGAGCAGGCGGGCGAGGTGGCGCGCGGCTCTGTGCTCGCCTCCGATGCGTTCTTCCCGATGCGCGACACAGTCGACGCGGCGGCGGCGGCGGGCGTCTCGGCGATCATTCAGCCGGGGGGATCCATTCGCGACGCCGATTCCATCGCGGCGGCCGACGAGGCGGGAATCGCGATGGTATTCACCGGCGCGCGGCGGTTTTCACATTAGACTGTGATGATGGTGAAGCGCTTACGTTCGAGAGGGGCGCAAATCCTCCTGGCAAACGAGGATACTGCGACAGAAATACAACGCATGAAAACGAGAGAAAGGACATCTCTGTGAACACATCAATCATTCCAGACAATTACCTCGACATTCAGCAGTCCACAGCGCTCGCGTACCTGGCGACGATCGGGCCGAAAGGAGAGCCACAGGTGAGCGCTGTCTGGTTCACGTGGGATGGAACTCTTCTCCGCTTCGCTTTCAACAAGAAACGTCAGAAGTATCGGAATGTCTTGCGCGAGCCGCGTGTCGCGATCGCCATCGCCGACCCTGCCAGCCCCGACCGCGCTCTTGAGATTCGTGGCTCCGTCGCGCGCAGTGAAGACGATCTCGACTTCCGGTTTATCAACGCGGCGTCACAGAATCCGGCGCAGGAAGCTCCGTCCCTTCAGGGCGGGGAGGACTGCGCCGCTGCCGAGAGGTAGGAGTAAACCTTCATCAGTATGGATCTATTGACATGCTGATGAAGATATGTTCTCCTGGTCGCATGCAACAGGTCATTACCGCCAAGCTCAAGCTCCATACGACGCCAGACCAGCTCCACGCACTGCGCGCAACCTAACTGGCCTATCGTGATGCGCGCAACGACGTCAGTCGCTATGCCTTCGCGCACGGCAAGATGAGCAACACGGTGGGCTTGCAGGAAGGGACCTATCTGGACATCCGCACAGGGTTCCAGCTGCACGCGCCGATGGCGTGCTCGGCGCCGCGCCAGGTGGGCGCGACCTACAAAGCGCTGTGGACCAAGGTCAAGGCCAATGCGGCTGCGCGGGCGGCGGGTCACACCAAGAAGCGCTATCGAGGGCTGGACCAGCCCCCCAAGTACGTCTCGCCCACGCTGACCTATCAACTGGGCCACGACTCCAGTTTCAAGACCGAGCAACGGGTGAGCCTCCTGAGCTTGGGCCTCCTGAGCTTGGACGGGCGGGTGATCGTACGCTACACGGGCTACGCCCGGCATGTCGCCCTCATCCAGCACGGCGCCCCCAATGCGGGCGCCAAACTCTGGTATGACAAGCCACACAAGCAGTTCTATCTCCTGGTGAGCCTGGAGCTGGAGGTTGCCGACCCGAGTCCCACGGATCATCAGCGGGTGGTGGGGAGGGATGTGGGCCAGCGCTACCTGGCGGTGGTGACGGACATGCAGCATACGACAGCCTTCTTTCCCGGCAAAGAGGCCCGGGCCAGAGCGGACCACTATGCGCGACTGCGGAAGCGCTTGCAGCGCAAAGGCACTCGGACCGCGACACGGCGGCTGATCGTGATCACGGGGCGCGAGAGACGGTTGAAGCACGAGCGCAACCATAGCATCAGTCGGCAGATCGTGGACGCCTACCCCGCCAGCCTTATCGGCCTGGAAGACCTCACCCACATCCGCGAGCGGACCAAACGCAAGCATGGCAAGCAGGCGAGCCGGAAGCAGCGCCGCGCCAACGGGCATACCTCCCAGTGGGCCTTCGCGGAGCTGCAGGGGTATGTCGCCTACAAAGCGCTGCTTGCTGGCAGCAGGGCCGTGCAGGTGGATGCCTACAAGACCAGTCAAGCGTGCCCGCGCTGTGGGCACACCGCGGAGGAGAACCGCCCACACAAGGGCTTGCTCTTCATCTGTCAGGTGTGCCACCTCATCCTCCATGCGGACCTGATACGGGTTCTGCCACAATACGAGTAAAAATAGGACATAGCGAGCCAAGCGCTGGGCTGCGCACGAGACCGCATCAGGCAATCAGGCGCCAGAGGAGTCGACGCCAGTGCGAGGGTCACCCAGGCGGGTCAACGTGTTCCCGAAGCGTTCGTGAAACAGCCGTGTGAGCGTTGACAAAGGAGGTGGAATCGCCGCCACGTTGATTTCATACTCGCCAAAGCGCTTCCAGTTGCGCGTCGTGTACGGACTCAGCGCGCTGACCGTCTCTGGCGTCACCACATAGCCCCCTGGGCGCCTGAGCACCTGACGCCGAAGGACCAGGTGGTTCTGGAGGCGACCGTCAATGCCTGGACCTGGTATGACCAGCTCGCCCCCCTCGTGCACGACGTGAAGATCGCCCATCCGCTGCTGGTCAAACTGATCAGCGCCGCACGGGTGAAGACCGACACCCGGGATACCCTGCATCTGGCGCGGCTCCTGGCCGCGGGACTCATTCCTGCGATCTGGGCGCCGCCTCCGCCGGTGCGTGAGCTGCGGATGCTGGTCGCCCATCGTCAGCGGCTCGTACGCCAACGCACCCAAGCGGCCAATCGGTTGCACAGCGTGCTGCATGCCCACCAGATCGCGCCGCCGCCCGGTCGGCTGGGCAGCAGTGAGTCGCCGAAGAAACCGTACGCGCGCGCGTTCGTGATTGGGTGGAATCTCGTGGGTGTGGCGGATTTCATGCTCGCCCTAACGACCGGGCTGATGTACATTCGTCCATACGCTGCCCACGTGGCAGCCGCCGGGATCTCAACGCTCTACTTGAACTATGTGTTCCTGATCCCGACCTTTGCCATTCCGTTGCTCGTCGCGCTGCACGTCTATTCGTTGGCGCAGATGATATCAGGGCGGAGAGAAAGAACGAGACACGGCAGCGAAGCAGTAGACCAACCCGCTGTGCTCGCCTGAGCACAACGGTCCGGTCCACCTGAGGTGGCCAACTTCTCACGAGGAAGAAACCGTCTGATTCTCTCTGATTCTCTCTGATTCTCTCTGATTCTCTCTTCGCCCGGGTCCTCTGCGGATGTGGATCTGGTGAGGCCACCACTGGAAGCGGGTGGTCGAGCGGATCACGCCAGCTGCGGCCTCCTGCAGGGCCGTAGTGCCAATGTCACGGCAACGATGTGTCATACCAAAAGATGACATGTTGATGTAGAATAGAGGCATGGCAAGACGCATCACACTGACGACGAAACTGAGTATGGACGAGCTGGAGCGCCGTTACCGCCGCGCCAGTGAGGGGATGG
>Ga0070706_100000503_pt1 | contig 45861 bp, 41 predicted proteins | sample KBSK5501metaG_FD_65476 | JGI IMG/M metagenome (GOLD analysis project Ga0070706, IMG submission 65476) | Corn, switchgrass and miscanthus rhizosphere microbial communities from Kellogg Biological Station, Michigan, USA - KBS K5-50-1 metaG | ecosystem: Host-associated > Plants > Roots >... | reverse complement strand
ACTCAAGGCCCTTGGCCTTGTGAATGGTCAACACACGGATCGCCTCCGATGATTCCTCAGCCAAGCCGCTCTCGGACTCTTCAGGAGGATCGGCGACGCGCTCCATCAGCAATTCCGACAATCCAACCAGGGTCAGAGCAGGATCGGCCACGAGGTCCTCTGTCAGCGCCCGTAGCTTCCACAGATTCGCCATGGCCTGCTCGCCGTGCGCGGAAGCCGCCGCCAGCTCCAGCACCGGCAGCCGCTCGAAGATGAGATCAAGGGCCTCCGGCAGCGGGCGTTGAGGACACTCCTCGCGCAAGTTCTGTAAGACTGCGTACAACCGATGAAGATGTTCTGCCCTCGGATGCTGACCCAAGTTGGCGTGGCCTCCAGGCCGGTAGTCCAGTGCGCCGAGCCCCGTCAGCTCCACGATCTCCCGATCGGTGAGAGCGCCGAGCGACGAGCGCAATAGGCCCAACCGCGCAATCGCATCGTCGGGGTTCAGAATGCATCGCAGGAGATTCACGAAGTCGACCACTTCCTGGCGTCGATAAAAATGTCTTTCTCCTTCGGCCACGTACGCCAGACCATAGCGTCGCAACGCGTCCAGGTACTCCCGCCCTTGGCTAAAGGTTCGAAACAACATTGCCACATCGCCAGGCTCGACTTTGCGACGGTGACCCTCGGCATCGATCAACACTTCTTTGCCAATCAGTTCGTATTTCATCCATCGGGCGATGGCCTCCGCCTCGCCTCGCACCGCCTGTTCCGCGCTCAGGTCCTCCCCCTCGCCACTTTCTTCGTCCTGTGCGACAAGGCGGAGTTCCACGCCTTGTGTGCCGGCGCCGGTCTTCCGATCCGGTTGCGGCTCGAGGGCGTGATAAGGGGGCTGAAGACCAGGCTGCTCGTCGATCAACCGAGCGAACAGACCATTGACCGCCGCGAGGATCGAGGCATGGCTTCGGAAGTTGGTCGTGAGCGTCAACGCCATCCCTCCTTGGCTGACGACCCGCTCGGTGACCTGTTGAAACGCCTCAATGTCCGCCCGCCGGAATGCAAAGATGGACTGTTTCGGGTCGCCGACAATAAACAATTTTCCGGGCTCCAGGTTCACCTCTTGCCATCGGCCTGTCGTGTCCTCCAGCCGCTCGGATAAGAACAGGAGGATCTCGTACTGGACGGGATCTGTGTCCTGGAACTCGTCCACCAGGATCGCTTTAAATTGCTGTTTCAGGCGCTTTCTGACCTCGGGATGGTGCCTGACGAGGTCGCGCGCGCGGGCGAGAAGGCCATCAAAGCCGACCAGGCCGGCCTCCAGAAACCGCCGCCGACATCGCTCCGCAAACGGGATCAAGACCGTGAGGACTGTTTTGAGATACCCATGGTCAGTCTTGAGCAGGGCCTTCGCGGTGTCGATCAGCGAGACGGCCTTCTCGAACTCCGTCTCGCTCCATTCGTGCGGAGGTTTCGGTCCGGGCTGTTTTTCTTGAAGGAGCGTGATGAGTTCGGCATCTCCTTCCTGCACCGCTTCCACGCCACAGGTCAGCACGTGGTCGAAGAGGTATTCCGCAGCAGTCAGCAGCCTTTCAACCTGGCGCGGCGGTTTCTCCCCTTCCCGCTCCCCGGCAACAAGAGCCTGCGCATGATCCCGGCAGCTTTCAAGCCACGTCCGGACGACCGGGGACAGCGGGCCCGGCGCAAGCTGCGCCATCAATACCTGAAGCGGCACGAGATCGTTGGCGAGGCTCTTGGCCAGTTCCCGCAAGCTCTCGAGGCTGGCGCGTCGAAGGATTCGCTTCCAAGCCTCATGCTGCGAACCGCTGGGACTCAGTTCCACATTCAGCCACTGCTGCCAATCGCGATCGAAGTGCTGCTCGAATCCGCGCCCGTCATCCGGCTCAAACCGCGGATCGACGCCCGCTTCAATTGGATAGGTGCGAATGAGATGTGCGGCGAAACTATGAATCGTACCGATCTGACTGCGCTCTACTTCCTGGAGTGCGCGCTGCGCTCGCGCCCGTATGTCGTCGCTGGAAACACCGTTGGCGGCTGCCAGCTCCCCGCAGGTTGCCGCGTCCGACAGCAGATCCAGCAGGCGTCCCCGCAAGCGCGCCTTCATCTCATACGCGGCCTTTTCCATGAACGTGAGCGCCACAATCTCGGGAAGGGACACCGGAGAGGGAGACTTCATCAACAGCCGGAGGAGCCGTTCCACAAGCAAGGTGGTCTTGCCGGTGCCGGCACTCGCCGTGACCACGACATTGCGATCGAAGGTGCTGGCGGCACAACGCCGCGCGTACGCATCTCCGAGGGCGAGCGCCTCAGGCATGAGACTCTTCGCCGGACCCGGCATCGCCGGATCCGTTCGGCGACGCGACCTGTTCGGCGCTGGTAAGTTTTAGCGTGCGAAGCGCCTTGAGAGCCTTCATGACGGCATCGGTCCTCGCCCGTCTGCCGGTCGCCTCGTGCGTGTAACGGCATGCGGAGGCAAAATCGCAGTGCCCGCAGTAGTTTCCCGGAAGGATGGAGAAGCGTCCTTCCTCGATCCCTTCCAGAATGCGCTGCAGGGTCTTCTTGATCCGCAGGCCCGGTTCGCCGTCCCAGCACGAAGCCTCCAGCGTCTTCTTCTGAATCGGCATGTCGGTCCATTGCGAGCCCAGAAAGTAAAAGGCTGCGGAGTCGGCTTCCGCAACGACATCTGGCAACACATTCTTTGCGAGGTGAAGATAGAGGGCCGGCTGAAGTCGCTCGGCTCTCAGCGTAGCAACTGTCAAATCTCGGTCTCCGGTCTTCATCCGGCTCGCTCGCGTATACTTGTAGTCGATCACCCGCACCCTGACTTTGTCCCCAGTTTTTTTAAGATCCACCCGGTCGAGGACCCCGCGGATCAAGACCGGCGTTCGCGAGCACGGCCCCAGATCCATCGTGCTGTTGACCTCGAGTTCGAAGAACGATGGAAGATAGCCGGATTCAGACAGCTCAACGAGGTCGCTGAGTACGAGCTCCGTTGCCAGGCCGAAGACTTCTTCCTTCGCCACCTCCCACAGAAACGGATAACCGATGGCCTCGACGCGCTCGAACTCCGCAAAAACCTCCGCCGCCACCTCCGCGAGCCACGCGAGGGCTTCGAGGGGACGAATCCCCGCCACCGGAAGCCCCGTCTGTTGGAACCGCTCATAGTAAGCGCGCAGGATGCCATGACAGAGCTGGCCGCAGGCACGGGCCTCTAGCTCGCTCACAGATTCCGGTGCGGGCATCGGTGCGAGGCGCAATACCTGCGCAGCATAGTATTGAAAAGGACATCGCGCATAGCGTTCCAAAGCTGTGGGCGAGAGCGGCTTCTGTTGGGAGACCCGTGAAGGATCTTGCCCGATGAAACCGTCGAACGTCGTCAGAGCCAGATCAGGTCCGTCAATACTGGCCAGGGCACGCAGCCCTTGCGCCAACAGCCCGACCGGTCGGCCGAGAGCTGCTAACCCCCTCTCGACACTCCGAGATGCAAAGCCGCTCTGCAGGATCAGCCGCAGACCCATTTCATGGGGTGTGAGCAATCGTAAGTCGCAGGGCCACGAGGTCCATTGCTCCATTGGCCGGCGCCGGATGGCCACTTCCGGCTTGCGGTCGGGGCTCCCAGGAATTGCGGGACCGTTGAGTTCTCGGTGAAGCTGGACCACATATCCGGATGGCGACAGAGGGCGCCCATTCCGATCACCCCGCTGATAGCTCAGGTACAGCCGTTCCCGCGCCGAACGCAGAAGAAGCGCGAAGAGCAGCCGCTCTTCGTCAAAACCATCCAGCTTGCGCGGAATCTTATAGCCAAGGTCGCGGCACAGGATCTCCCGATCGGCGTCTCTCAGAAAAGCGTCTTCTTGAATCGATCGAGGAAAGACTTTGTCATTGAGCCCTATAATGAACAGTGCGCGGAAGCGGACTCCCCGAGCAGCCATGGCATCGAGCACATGCACCCCGGGAAGATCTTGTGTCCCAGAGGGCAGTCTCGTCCCCTCCAACACTCGGATGACGTGGTCGCACCAGTCCTGCAGCGCGATCTCCTCATCGAGGAGGTCCAATGTCTCGACCGACAGCAGGCAGTCCCTGACCGCTCGCTGCACCTGCTCAATCCGGCCGTCGCCTGCATCTTCCATCCAGGCAGAAAACGCGAACCAGCGCGGCAGGAGATCCAAGAACGCCGTCGTGTAGTCTTTCCAGCCCCCACGGCTCGGGAGCCCCGAGAGCTCCGCGTGCAATTGCTTGACGAGATGCCATAGGAGAAGGACCTGTGCTTTCGGCAACTCCTGCCGAGTATGACCGCTCTCCTCATCCGGCCGCACGGCGACCTCTTGTTCGGCCGCCCGCTCCAATCGCAGCCAGTCTCCCAGGCCCCCGTCCTCGGAATGGCCCCTGCTGATGTTCAATCGCCGCGTGATCCAATCCCACTGAGCCGGCTGAGGTGGCTGCGGCCCATCAACCGTTGGCAACCGGCAGAATGGTGACGTGAGCAGGTCCAGCACCCCTGCGCGTGGAAATGAGGCTGCGCGAAGGCCAATGAACTGCACGACTGTTTTAACCAGCGGTTCATGGATGAGAGGCTCCCCTTCCGGACAGGCGTACGGAATCCGGTTCTCTCCGAAGACCTTGCGGATCACGGGGAGGACATGGTCCAGTGTCCGGGCAACGACACCGATCTCAAGCGGCTCTATTCGCTGGTCATCGACCAATCGCACAATTTCTTTTGCGACCGCTGAGACTTCAGCCTCAAGCCCCACGGCACTGAAGATACGACATGAGCCGCGCACGTCAGACGCCATCTCTTCCGCGAATGAGCCAAACGAGACAGATACTCCCTCACTTCTATCCACTCCCCCTTGGAGGGGTCGAGGGGACTCTGAATCAGCCTCTGCCCCGGGATACCGGTTGCTCTTAACGCTGATCCCTCCAGTGATGTAGGTATCGAAAAACTGTTGCGCGAAACGATACACGGGATTGCCCAATGCCAGCGGAAACAACACCATCGTCGCATAGGACGCCGCGACGGCTTTGAAGAAGTCCAGCTGGCCTTGGGTCAGATCGTAGAATCCGTAGTACACCACCCGCTCCATGCGGCCGAGAAATGCCGAGTGCGAGACCCGCGGCACCGAGAGACGCGCGAGATCATCAGGATCGGCAATCTGCAGCGCATCATCGGTGGCGAGCACAGCTCGATAGAGATGAAGCAACGCGCGCAGGCGTGGCCGGTCTTCCTTTCCGATGAGCCCGTCGTCCAGCGCTGCCAGCACTTCTGCCGGCTCGATCCGCGCTTCCTTCAGATCCTGGATCGTGGCCCAGATGCCGCTCCAAATGCCTCGCATCCCTGCCCATCCACCGAAGAGCTCTAGCCCCGGGAGTCTCCGATCGACCAATGCGCGCAACAGTTCGCAGCGGAACGCACTGTTCACCAATTCGGGGCCTGCGCTCTGAGAGTCCTCAAGAATCAAGGTCACCGCGAGTTGATGAAAGGTGAGGATATGGACGTCGAGGAGCGTCGCTCGGCGCTCGACCGCAAGGAGCCATTTCACGCGACGTGCCAGTTGGTGGGAGGGAACGAGGATGATGAGGGGCTGGAGGGGATTGGACAGCTTGGCCGCGTGGACCTCAGCGACCAGCGCCTCTTCCAAATCAGGGTGGAATGGGGCGCATAGGATCCGTGTCATGACGCGTTAGTCTAGGACCTTGCTTTCGACTTTACAATGCATGATGGATTCTTTAGGCTCGTTGCTGGGCGCCTTGCAGGGCGGCGGCATACGCCGATCGGGCAGCCTGCATGTGCGGGTCATCGTCGGCCAGCAACCCGGCCTCAAGCAACACCACAAGCCGGGGGTTAGGGTCCAGGCGAAGGACGCCATTCACATCTAACACACTCTCGCCGTCTTTCAAGACAGTCACAAATGCTTCCAACCATGACGAAATGATCGCCTGCAACGCCGGCGAGTCTCTCGGCATCCGGCCGAGCCGGACTTGCGGCAGAAGTTTAGGGATGGGATCGGACCGTTGCAGAAGCGGCAGCGCGCGATTGAGGAAGTCCTGTGCAGTCTCCACGATGCCAGAAACAGCAACTAACCGGTCTCTGGGGCGCAGTCAGTGCCGTTACAATCGTTGCACATGAAGGCGCCGTCGACGAACGACATGGGCTCATCGCAGATGGGGCAGTTCGGGACTTCCGTCCGCGGCAGGCCTCGCAGGACATCCAGATCGAGGTCGTTGTCGAATTCCTCGCCCATGTTCAACCCTCTTTTTTGAGGCCCAGGGCCTTCTCGGCGCTCTCCCGCGAGGGGACGCCGATGAACTTCAGCTTGCCGTCGATAATGGTAGCGGGCGTGGCCCGAATCGCGTGCCGGTCCGCCAGTTCCTGACCGTCGGGGGTGAGAATATCCACCTCCCGGTAACCGAAGCTGTACTTCACCCGCAGTCCCTTCCACAGATTTTTAGCCGTGGGGCAAGCGCTGCAGCTTTGGGAATAGAGGAGGGTGACGTTCGCCATAGGGCTATGCTATCACCCAGGCCGACCGGCCGCAAGGACCACTATTTCGGCGGTTCCGGCACCGCGGCACCGGGTGGAGGGAACGGCTAGTCGATCGAGGCTAGGGCAGCCAACCGTGGTTTGCCATTAAGGACGGCGACGACATTTTCAGCAGCCATCACCGCCTGCCGTAAAACAGACTCCTCGGTATTGGAGCCCGCATTTCCGGACACCAGTACATTCTCTTGGGAGAGCAGCGGCACCGTGAATGGCGCCTCATCAGACGGCAGATCGAATGCGGCTCCTCGAATGCGCTGTGCACGGAGGGCGTCGAGGACCGCGCCTTCGTCGATCAACTCGGGGCGGCCCGTATTGATCAAGTAGGACCCCGGACGCATTCTCGCAACCCGCATCTTAGAAAGCCATCCCTTTGTGTCAGGATTAAAATCCAAATGGAGACTGACGACATCCGAATTCTTCAGGAGCTCGTCGGCGGGCACGTATTCGATCCCATGGTACTCGGCAAACGCGTCGTCCGGATGCATATCGAAGGCCATCACGTTCATCCCCATGGCCAACACCCGCTTGGCGACTTCCTTACCGATCCCGGTCATACCCACGATCCCAAGCATCTTGCCCATCATCTCCGCACCTGATACGGACGACCACTTCCCACCACGGATATCGCGATCCATCTGCGGAATGCCGCGCAGCAGCGCGAACATCAGGGCGATCGTCAACTCGGCGACCGCAGGGTATGTCACGCCAGGAGTAAAGGTGACCGGAATGCCTCTCGCCGCGGCCACATCCACATCAATATTGTCCACATTCGTGCCGAACTTGGAAATGACCTTGAGCCCGGTCGCTCGATCCAGAACCCGATGCGTGACGGGATCGTCTCCGACGATCAAGGCTTCCATCCCCGGCACGTAGGCCGCCATTTCGTCTTCGGTCAGGATGCGGGGACGGGGATTCGCAACGATTTCATAGCCTGCTTGCTTGAGAATAGTTTTATGTTCGCCGTCGAGATCTAAAAATGCCCTTGGAGTAATCAGCACACGAGGTCCGGCCATTCAGATATCTCCTCTTTTCTCTTTGATTTCTTATAATTCTATCACCGTTTAAGGCCTGTGCTCAACCCTTAATTTCCGGGAATTTTCTTTTCAAGGTGATTGTTCTGCGTAGCTAAATCAGCTAAAGTGCGGCGTGCGCCGGCTTGTCTCGCTGATCATTCTTCCCGTTTTCTCCGGGCTGCTGCTGCTTCTGAGTTTTCCAGAGATCAATCTGGGGTTTCTCGCCTGGATCGCGCTTGTCCCCCTTCTATTAGCCATTCACAACCGCTCCTGGCGGACCGCCTTTGGCCAGGGCTTTCTGGCCGGCCTCGTATTCTACGCCGGATCGCTCTCTTGGGTCGTCAATGCTATGCAACTCTACGGAAACGTCCCCTTCAGCGTGAGCTACGTCGTGATGCTGCTCCTGGCGGCCTACTGCGCGCTCTACCTGGCCCTCTTTACCGGACTGCTCCGTTGGATGTCCACCGGCTTTACTTCGATTTTTCTGTGGGGAGCGCCGGCATTATGGGTTGCGCTCGAGCTTGCCAGGACCTATTTGTTTTCCGGCTTCCCGTGGGCCCTCCTCGGTTACAGTCAATATGACCAACTGCCGGTCATTCAAATCGCCGATATCACCGGCGTCTATGGCGTCTCCTTTCTGGTGGTGCTGACCAATATCCTTCTCGCGCAGGTTCTCCAAATGGGGCTCGCTCAAGTGTCCTTGATGGAGATCCGCGAGCCGATGCCTGGGGTACGAACGGTGCTGGCCCTCGCCGTCCTTGTTGGAAGCCTCCTCTACGGCCATTGGCGCCTGGCCCCGCATCCGACTCTCTTCAGCGACCAGACGCTGCGTATCGGCCTTGTCCAGCCGAACGTCGACCAGTCACGAAAATGGGATGTGGCCTTTCGCCGCGAAACGATCGATCGCTTCGAGCATCTGACGACACAGGCAGCCAAGAATGCCGATCTCGTGATCTGGCCGGAGGCTGCCACGCCATTCCTGTTCGAAGTAGAAGACGATTACCGAGAGGAGCTCTTGCGTTTTGTTCGCGCGGGGGGGGTGCCGCTGTTACTCGGCAGCCCGGCCACCAAAGTAGAGAAAGATAGCAACCAACTACGCTTGTTGAACAGCGCGTTTCTTGTCAGCCCCGATGGACGAATTCTGGACCGCTACGACAAGATCCATCTCGTGCCATTCGGAGAATACATCCCGCTCAAGGGCATCCTTTGGTTTCTCAACAAGCTCGTCGTGGGAATCGGAGACTTTCTTCCCGGCAATGGACCCGAAGTGATGCAGGGTCCCGGCGGCCGATTCGGTGTGGTCATCTGCTTTGAAGTGATCTTTCCGGATCTGGTGCGTCGCTTTGTAGATCTCGGCGCCGATTATATGGTGACCATCACCAACGACGCTTGGTTTGGGCGCTCGAGCGCGCCGTACCAGCACTTCGGCATGGTGGTGTTCCGGGCAGTGGAAAACCGTGTCTATTTCGCACGGGCTGCGAACACGGGCATCTCCGGCTTTATCGATCCCTTCGGCCACATTTTGCAACGGTCCGGGATCTTCACGGAAGAAACCCTGGCGGGAGAGATCCGCACCGGCGGCCCCCGCAGCTTTTACACGGCATATGGCGATCTCTTCGCCTATGCCTGTGTTATACTGGCTCTCTTTGCGCCGGTGTTCGCCGGGCGGCCGACCAGGTCCGGCAAAGCCGTGAGAGCGCGCTATACCGCAGGGAGAGACCATGCTCGATGACGTGAAAATCCGCCTGAACGGCCTCCGCTCGCAGTACGACGACCTTCGGAGGCATCTTTGACCTGTCCGCGCTGAAAGTTCAGATTCAGGCGCTTGGAGAGCGCACGGGCGCCGCTGACTTTTGGTCGGACCGCCGCGCAGCCCAGCACACGATTCAGCAAAAGAACAGCTTGGAGCGGCAACTTCAGTCATGGAGCGAATTGGACCGCCGCATGGAGGATCTCTTCGCCATGCTGGAGCTTATGGAGACTGAGCAGGACGTTTCTATGGAAGCGGAGCTTACGAGCGACATCGGGAAGGCCGAGCAGGCGCTCGCGGTGCTGCGCGTCAATCTTCTGCTCACCGGCGAGAAGGATTCGAGCAATGCGATCGTGGCGATTCATCCCGGGGCCGGCGGCACAGAGTCTCAGGACTGGGCGGAGATGCTGATGCGAATGTATATTCGCTGGGCAGAAAACAAACGCTATGCGGTCGAGACACTGGATTATCTGCCGGGAGAGCAAGCCGGCATCAAAAGCGTGACTCTCGGCATCTCGGGCGAGAACGCCTATGGCTACTTGAAGTCCGAAGCGGGGGTCCACCGTCTCGTGCGCATCTCCCCTTTCGATGCCAACAAACGGCGGCATACGTCCTTCGCGTCTGTCTTCGTCTATCCGGAAATCGAGGATGATGTAGAGGTCGACATCGAAGAGAAGGATTTGAAGATCGATACGTTTCGCTCAGGCGGCGCGGGCGGCCAGAACGTCAACAAAGTTGAGACGGCCATCCGCATCACGCACCTCCCCAGCGGCATCGTCGTGCAATGCCAGAATGAACGCTCCCAGCTCAAGAACAAATCCGGCGCCATGAAGGTCCTGCGCGCGCGCTTGTATGAGCTGCAGCAGAAGAAAAAGGAAGAGGAATTCACCGCCTTCGTCGGCGAAAAGAAGGAGATCGGCTTTGGGAGCCAGATCCGCTCCTACGTGTTTCAGCCTTATCAGATGGTGAAAGACCATCGAACCAACACGGAAGTCGGTAACCTCAATGCCGTCATGGACGGCAACCTCGATCAGTTCATGGAAAATTATCTCTTGCAGTCCAGGAAGCAGCCTGATTCGAAAGGTTCCCCGTCACGACCAAATTGACTTACCTTCTGGTGGCCGACTATGATGCCCAGATTTCTTTATGGATGAACTGAACGATCAGATCGAGCAGCGCATCAAGAAATTGGATCGGCTGCGCAGCCTCGGCATCGACCCTTTCGGCGGTAAATTCAACACCAAGGACAGCGCGCCTGACGTCATCGCCCGATACACGCAGGCCACAAAGGAAGCCCTGGCCAGCACGCCGGTGCTGGTCACCCTGGCCGGCCGCGTGACGGCCCTGCGCCGGTTCGGCAAGGCGGCATTCGCCTCCATTCAAGACGGCCCGGCCTCGCTCCAGGTCTACCTCAAGAAAGACGTGCTGGGTGAGCCGGGATTCGCCCTCGCCGAGCTGTTGGACATCGCAGACTGGATCGGGGTCAGCGGTCCGCTCTTTCGGACCAAGACCAACGAGCTGACGGTCGAAGTCCAACAGCTCACGCTGCTCTGCAAAGCGCTTCGCCCCCTTCCGGAAAAGTGGCATGGCCTCACCGACATCGAGATGCGCTACCGGCATCGCTATGTGGACCTCATCGCCAATCCCGAGGTGAAGAATATCTTTCTGCTTCGCAGCCGCATCATTCAGACGATCCGCGCGTTCCTGGCCGCTAGGGGTTTTCTGGAAGTTGAAACCCCGATGATGCAACCGATTCCCGGAGGCGCGACCGCACGCCCTTTCGTGACCCACCACAACAGCCTCGGCGTCGACCTCTATTTGCGGGTCGCCCCCGAGCTCTACCTCAAACGCCTGATTGTCGGTGGTCTGAACCGGGTCTTCGAGATCAATCGCAATTTTCGAAACGAGGGAATTTCCACGATCCATAATCCCGAGTTCACCATGCTTGAGTTTTACATGGCCTACGCCGACTACCACGATCTGATCGAGTTGACGGAAGAGTTGATCACCACGTTGGTGAATGAGGTCCACGGCCAAGGCGCCGAGGCAATCCCCTACCGCCCAAGTCTCACTGACGAGCGCACGCTCACCATCTCGTTCACACGACCCTGGAAGCGCATGACCTATCGCGATGCGGTGCGGGAACACCTTGGCGCGAAACCTCAGGAGATCACCGATCCGGCATTCGCCCTGGCTCAGGCCAAACAACACCATTGCGAGCTGAAGGGCGGCGAGTCCTACTGGCAGCTGCTCTCCCTGCTGTTCGAAGAATTAGTGGAGCCGACCTTGATCAATCCGACGTTCATCACGGATTTTCCGGTCGAGCTGTCACCGCTCGCGAAGCGGAACGCCGCGGACCCCGAACTCACCGATCGCTTTGAGTTGTTTATCGCGGGACGGGAGATCGCGAACGCCTTTTCGGAACTCAACGACCCGCTCGACCAGCGCAAGCGCTTCGAGGCTCAGGTCGCGGAACGGGCCAAGGGCGATCTGGAAGCACAGCATCTGGATGAAGACTTCCTGCGCGCGCTCGAGCATGGGATGCCGCCGACGGCCGGCGAAGGCATCGGCATCGACCGCCTCGTGATGCTGCTCACGAATCAGCCTTCGATCCGCGATGTTATTCTCTTCCCACAGCTTCGGCCGGAAAAGTAATGCAGCTCCCGTACGAAGTGTTTATCGGCCTGCGGTATCTTCGAGCGAAGCGGCGCAACCGCACGATTTCTTTCAATACGCTGATTTCTATTACCGGGGTTACGATCGGTGTGGCGGCCTTGATCGCCACTTTAGGCATCATGACCGGCTTCAAGGAAGATCTTCAGGCCAAAATTCTCGGCACCAACTCGCACGTTCTCATCACGACAAAAACCGGAGAGAACATCAAAGACTATGAGGCCGTGACGGACAAGGTCGCCACCGTGCCGGGAGTGACCGCCGCGACCCCGTTCGTCTTTAAACAGGTTCTTCTCACCACGCCGACCGGATCACACGGGGTCGTCCTTCGTGGCATTGATATTGCGCGCGAGGCCACTGTCACGGAGATCGCGCGGAACCTCAAGGCGGGAGCCTTAGAAGACCTAAACCGGCTTGCGCCGGCGAATCCTGATCTGGCACAGACGCGGGGCGAGAATCCCCAGCCGCCTCTGCCGTTGCCGGGCATTATTATCGGGCGGGAACTCTCGCTGCGCCTGGGGGCGTTTCTCAGCGATCGCATCAATGTCGTGTCCCCTGTCGGCCCGATCAGGGCGCTCGGAATGATCCCGAAGGTCCGTGGTTTTCGTGTTGCTGGCATCTTTGAATCCGGGATGTTTGAGTATGACTCTTCACTGGCCTTTGTTTCGATCCAGCAGGCGCAGGAGTTTTTCAACATGGGTCACGTGGTGACAGGGATCGAGGTGAAGGTCACCGACATCTTCGCGGCCGATGAGATCGCCCACCGGATCGACCAGGTCCTGGGATTCCCCTATTGGGCCCGCGACTGGATGAAGCTGAACAAGAACCTCTTTTCGGCACTGAAGCTCGAGAAATTCATGATGTTTGTGCTCCTGGTCCTGGTGGTGCTCGTCGCCGCCTTTAACATCGTCAGTACCCTCGCCATGATCGTGGTGGAGAAACATCGCGAGATTGCGATTCTCAAGGCGATGGGGGCGACAGGAAAAGCGGTCATGAGAGTCTTCATGCTGAACGGCTTGGTGATCGGTCTCGCGGGAACAGCCATTGGCATTCCCCTCGGTTACGCGATCTGCTGGGCGATTCAGACCTGGTTTACGCTCCCCGGCGATGTCTATTTGTTGAGCCGCATTCCCGTGAATATCAAGTTCTTCGATGTCGCGCTCGTGGCTGTGTCGGCGGTGGCCATCACGTTCCTGGCGACCATTTATCCCTGTCTTGAAGCCGCGCGGCTTGAGCCAGCCGAAGCGCTGCGCTACGAATGATATTTCAATTAGAACGCACGGCGCAGCCGCTTTCATGATTTCCGCAGTTGATCTCTACAAGTCTTTCCGGCTGGGCCAGACCGACATCCATGTGCTCAACGGCGTCAGCCTGGAGATCAAGCGTGGCGAAATCGTGGCCATTGTCGGAGCGTCGGGAGTAGGAAAGACGACGCTCCTGCATATTCTGGGAACCCTCGATCGTCCCACCCGCGGGACCGTCCGCTTCGATGGAGAAGACGTCTTCGCGCGGTCCGACCAGGGGCTGGCGGAATTCCGCAATCGGAGGATCGGCTTTGTTTTTCAGTTTCACCATTTGCTGCCGGAATTCACCGCCCTCGAAAACGTCATGATGCCCGGCCTGATCCGCCGGGACAGGCTCGAGCAGGCGCGGGCCGCGGCTGAAAGCGTGCTCAAAGAAGTCGGGCTGGAGCACCGGATGGATCACCGAACGGGTGAGCTATCCGGCGGAGAGCAACAGCGGGTAGCCGTCGGCCGCGCCCTGGTGCTCCACCCGGACATGATCCTGGCCGATGAGCCCACCGGGAACCTGGATACCCATACCGGGGAGGAGGTGTTCCGTCTGATGCGGGACCTCAACCGCGCCAAAGGCGTCACGTTCGTGATCGTGACTCACAATGAAGCCCTGTCGAATCAGGCCGACCGCATTCTCCGCATGGTGGACGGAAAAATTGCCTGATTCTCCGCTCTCCCTTCTTGACGGCTTGGGCGCTGCTTGTTAGTGTATTTTCGGGAGGCACACTAAGTCATGCTTGCCACACAAGTTCGTCAGAAAGACGGGGTCTTCTACTTCGTCGCGTATCCCGCGGAGGATCTCCTACGGAAAATCCGCTTTATGAGCCGGTTTTATGGCGAAGGCGAGCAAATCGCGCCGATCGAGCCGTCTGAAGAAGACGAGATCGCCCGATTTATCGCTAAGATCGAACGCACCGACAAGGCTTTCCAGCGGCAACTGTCTCGCGCCAAGGTGCGGGCGATCACGAATTTCTACGAAACCGCCATGAGCCAGCCGCCTATTCCGGGCACCGTCTTGCTATTCACGCCGGAGCGCCTCCAGTTTGAGCGTGTCGGCACGTTTGAGCACGTCGGCAACCTGGAAGAGCCCGGCGGGAACTATCTGATCATTGACGGTCAGCACCGTCTGGCCGCCCTTCACTTTTACAAACAGGATCGTCCGGGAGAGGCGCGGACGATTCACGTTCCGTGCATCATTTTCGACGGCCGCAGCGAAGACTTCGCCACTGAGATGTTCGTGATCATCAACTCAACGCCGACTCGGATCAACAAGAGCCATCTCGTGGACCTCTACGAGCGCGTGTCGTGGGCGGCGCCGGACAAAAAGTTTGCCGCCCGCGTCGTCGAGCTGCTGTACAGCGAGCCGGACAGCCCGCTGCGCTATCGGATTAACCGCCTCGGCGGACGCAGCCAACAGGAAAAATGGATCTTGCAGGCTGAGCTGTTCAACGAGCTCCATCGATGGGTCACCAGATCCTGGCGAACGATCCAACGTGATGGCGGCGGCGCGCGCGAAGCCATGAGATTCTACGGGCTCGTGCGGGACTTCTTCAAAGCAGCCGAGCGGGTCTGGGGCGAGGCCTGGGGCCATCCCGGCTATACGGTCACCAAGCCCGTGACGCTGAAGGCCATGGTCCGGGTGTGCGCGGATCTTGCCGCCCATGACCGAGCGGAGAAGGAGCGTATCGCTCGCTGGGAGAGCCGCCTGGCACCCTGGAAAGACCTCGCGCGGCAATTCCGCGTCGAAGGTTTCTATGAGCGCTTCCCGGCAAAAGGGCAGGTGGAGCGCGTCGCCCGCATTCACCGTGAGCTAGCCCGCGCCATCGGGCTTGAATCGCCGCGGACGGGCAAGAAAGGCGTTCAGGACTGAAGACTACGAGGCTCGTGTCGCCGCTTTGAGGGAGCGGGTAAAGGTGTGAAGGCGTTCGCCAACGGCAGTGCGGTCGCCGTGGCCGGCGATGATCTTGACGAGCGCGGTGCCGACGATCACGCCATCTGCAAAGCGCGCCACCTCTCGTGCGTCCTCGGGAGTGACGATGCCGAATCCCACCGCTACCGGCGTCTTCGAATAGCGGCGGATCTCCCGGACCTTTTTCTCGACATCGATTTTGTCGGTCAACTGAGCGCCGGTGATCCCGGTGAGCGACACATAGTAGATGAATCCCTGCGAGAGCTTTGCCACGGCCGCTTGACGGCTCGGCGTGCTGGTCGGCGCCAGCAGGAAAATAATGTCCAGGCCCGCTCGGTGGGCGGCCTCCCGCAAGGTCTCGGCCTCGTCCGACGGTAAATCGGGCACGATCAGTCCATCCACGCCCAACTGCGCCGCATCCCGGCACAAGCCAGCTTCGCCGTACTTCAAAATCGTGTTGTAGTAAATCATCAGGACAATGGGGATTTGCGTCTTGGTCCTCAACACCTGCACCGTGCCGAGAATTTTCTTCAGCGTGGTCCCGGCGCGCAGCGCCCGACCCGCGGCCTGCTGGATCACCGGCCCATCGGCGATTGGATCTGAGAACGGGACCCCTAATTCCACGATGTCTGCGCCCCCCCCAGCGAGTTGCAGCACATAGGCTTCGGTGTCTTCCAATGAAGGGTCGCCCGCCATGATATAGGCGATCAGGGCTTTTTCCTGTCTCTTAAGGAGCTGTTCGAACACGGACGTGATGCGGGATGTGTCGACGGCTGGAGGCGTTTTCACAGCGCCGCGCCCTTGAGGCGAGCGATCTGATGGACGTCCTTGTCGCCCCGACCCGAGAGGTTGACCAGGATCGCTTGGGTACGCTTCAAGGCCGGAGCGAGCTTCACGATCTCGGCGATGGCGTGGGCGGATTCGAGGGCCGGCATGATGCCCTCCGTTTGGGCAAGAAGATCGAAGGCGGCCAAGGCCTCCTCATCGGTCGCGAAACTGTAGACGATCCGTGCCTTTTCTTTGTAATACGAGTGCTCGGGGCCGACTGCGGCATAATCCAGGCCGGCAGAGACTGAATGGGTGAGCTCGATCTGCCCATCGGGGTTCTGCAGAAGATAGGTCATCGTGCCCTGCAGTACGCCCACCGACCCGGTCACGAAACGCGCCGCGTGCTTACCGCTCTCGATTCCCAGACCCCCCGCCTCCACGCCGATCATCTTCACGGTCTTGTCCTTGAGAAAGGCGGTGAACAGTCCGATGGCGTTGCTGCCGCCGCCGACACAGGCCACGAGAAAATCCGGCAACTTGCCGTGAGAGCGCACTATTTGCTTGCGGGCCTCGCGGCCGATGACGGATTGAAAATCCCGCACCATCATCGGGTACGGATGGGGCCCCAGTACCGAACCCAGAATATAATGGGTGGTGCGGACATTGGTGGTCCAGTCCCGCAGGGCCTCGCTGATGGCGTCCTTGAGGGTCCGGCTTCCCGAATCCACTCCGATGACCTTTGTCCCTAAGAGCTGCATGCGAAAGACATTCAGCGCTTGCCGCTCCATGTCCTCAACGCCCATATACACTTCGCATTCGAGGCCGAACATCGCCGCCACCGTGGCTACGGCAACCCCATGCTGTCCGGCCCCCGTCTCCGCAATGACCCGGCGCTTTCCCATCCGGCGCGTGAGGAGAATCTGGCCTATCGTGTTATTGATCTTGTGCGCACCGGTATGACACAGGTCTTCGCGCTTAAGATAAATCTTCGCACCACCGAGCTTCTTGGTCAGCCGCTCGGCGAAATATAAAGGGGTGGGCCGCCCGACGTACTGCCGCAAGTAGTAATCCAACTCTGTGCGAAACTTAGGATCTCGACGCGCTTTTCCATAGACTCTGCTCAGCTCTTCAAGTGCGGGAATCAGGGTTTCAGGAACGTAGCGGCCGCCGAAAGCGCCGAAGCGACCGCGTTCATCGGGGATGTTCTGCATAGCGGTTCAGTATAGTGGACGGGGACAGGACCAATCAACCGACTCTCAGGCGGCTGTGACGAACGCCTGTCTGGCGGCGGCCACGAAGGCCTTGACCTTGGCATGATCCTTTTTTCCGGGCACGAGCTCCACCCCGCTGCTCACGTCCACGCCGTGCGGGTGAAGCCGCCTGATGGCCTCTCCGACGTTCTCCGGAGTGAGACCCCCGGCCAGGATGATGGGTCGCGGCCAGCTCACCGTGCTCACAAGATCCCAATCCACTCGAGTGCCGGTGCCGCCGGGCACTCCGGCGACAAAGGCATCCAGCAAAAAGGCGCCGACCGGGTAATCAGCTATCGCCTGCGCATTTATGAGATTCCGGAGACGGATAGCCTTGATGACGGAATGGCCGAGGTTTGCACAGTAGGCAGGGCTCTCCGCACCGTGAAGCTGCGCGATTCCCAGGCCACATTCGTTCATCGTTTCGCGCACAACGTTGAGATCTTCGTCCACGAAAACCCCGACCGCAGTGACTGATTCCGGCAGACGCGCGATGATTGCCGCGGCGGTCTTCCGAGAGACCGCCCGTGGGCTCTCACGGTAAAACACAAAGCCGAGCGCGTCTGCGCCCGCCTCGACCGCCGCCAAGGCGTCTTCCAGGTTCGTCGTGCCACAAATTTTGACCCTGATCATGCAGAGAGAATTATAGCGTACCTTGACCGAGATTCCGAAATTGACTATTCTGACCACACGCATGGTCGGTTCATCTGTCAGCGCAGCTCAGATCGCCACCTTTCTCAAGGGTACCCTCATCGGACCCCCAGACGCCGTGGTGACTGGCGCCGCCGGGTTGACCGACGCGAAAGCTTCCGATGTCTCCTTTGTTCACGGGGACGCCGCTCTCCAAGACGCCTCCTCCAGCCTGGCAGGCGTGCTGCTGACCTCTCGCCATTTCCCAGACCTGAAGCGCCCTCAAATTGTGGTGGCCCATCCGGCGCTTGCAATGACACAGATCGTCACTGAGTTCTTCGTTTCGAAACTCGCCGATGTCGGCATCAGTAACCTCGCCCATCTCGGAAAGAACGTGAGGCTCAGCGACGGCGTTTCTGTCTGGGCATTCGTGACGTTAGATGACGGCGTCGCGGTCGGCCGGGGAACGCGGCTCTATCCGGGAGTCTTCGTCGGCAAAGGCTCTGTCATCGGCGAGAACTGCCTGCTGTATCCGAATGTGACAGTTCGTGAAGGTGTGACGATCGGCAACCGGGTCATCATCCATCCCGGGACAGTCATCGGCAGCGACGGCTTCGGCTATCTCCAGCAGGACGGACGGCATCACAAGATCCCGCAGATTGGAACAGTGGTTATTGAAGACGATGTCGAGCTAGGGGCGAACGTCACCGTGGATCGTGCTACATTCGCCGCCACGATCATCCGTCGGGGAACCAAAGTGGATAACCTCGTCCAGATCGCGCACAACGTGGAGATCGGCGAACACAACATCATCGTGGCCCAGGTGGGCATCGCAGGCAGCAGTTCGACCGGCCATCACGTGATGATCGGAGGCCAAGCGGGCATCTCCGATCACATCCGGGTGGGAGATCAAGTGATGGTCGCCACTCGCGCTGGTATTATCCATGATGTCGCCGATCGGGAGGTCGTCGCCGGATTCCCCGCCCTGCCGCACAAGGCGTGGCTCAAGGCGATGGCGGTCCTGGCGAAGCTGCCCGAGCTGCGCGAGAAGGTTCGGGATGCCGAGCATCGCCTAGCGGCCCTGGAAGCTAAGACCACCACGGCCCAACCCGCTCCTAGCCGCAAGCCCAAAGTCGCTTCAAAACCTACCCCCAGGTCCAAACGCAAACGTTAACAAGGTCGGGGGTCTGCCTCGCCGCTAAAATAAACAAGGGCTAGCCTTGAAGCGCTATCATCAACTCGTCGATGGCGCGAGTGGGATCAGGTGCCGCGAGCACAGCTGAAAGCACGGCGGGCGCGTCAGAACCCGCATCGACCACCGTTTTGATATTTGCAGCATTGATCCCCCCGATTGCGACAATTGGCAGCCGAACACGGGCGCGTACCTCCCGAAGCCGTTCGATCCCAACCACCGGCTCCGGATGGCTTTTCGTAGGGCTCGAAAAGATCGGGCCGAAACCAAGATAGTCCGCCCCAAAGGCTTCCGCCTCAAGCGCTTGGACCAGGTTATGGGTAGAGATTCCGATGAGCATCCCCGGCCCAAGGAGCGCGCGCGCCTCGGCCACTGGGAGATCCTCCTGGCCGAGATGCACGCCGTCCGCTCCGACGGCCAGAGCCACATCGCAGCGGTCGTTCACGATGAACAGACCACCCGCTGCGTGGATCACCGGCGCCAACGTCGACGCCAGTTCATAAAACACCCCTGTCTCCGAAGTCTTTACGCGAAGCTGGAACGTGCGGATGCCCTGCTGTAGAGCCTGTCTGGCGATCCCCTCAAGCAATCGGCCTGCAGCCACCGCCGGATCCAGAATGAGGTACAGACCTCTTGGGAAAAGAGTCTGTCTCGGCAGGCCTGGGGTGGGTGGGTGTAATGGTGTCATAGGACGCGTTTCACGGGAAGAAAAACAAGCGCCTTGCGCCTGTTGAGAAGATCAGGAAGGGTAGGCGGCGAAAAACCGCTCCAGGAAAGAGGTGGAGAACCGGCCCTTCTGAAAGTCGGGATCCTCAAAGATCCGCCGGTGCAAGGGGAGCGTCGTCTTGATCCCCTCCACCACACACTCCTCAAGCGCCCGTCGCATCCGGGCGAGGGCCTCCTCACGCGTCTGTCCTCGCACGATGAGTTTGGCGATCAGCGAGTCGTACTGGGACGGGATCTCCGCGCCGGTTTCAATCGCCGTGTCCACTCGAACCCCGGGCCCCCCAGGAGCATGGAACCGCGAGATGCGACCCGGGCACGGCGTGAATTTCTCGGGACATTCAGCATTAATCCGGCATTCCATGCTGTGGCCATTGATTTTCACATCTTGTTGCTTCCACGCCAACGACATGCCCGCGGCGATCTTGATTTGCTCCTTTACCAAGTCAATACCGGTCACTTCTTCCGTGATTGGATGCTCGACCTGAATGCGCGTGTTCATCTCCATGAAGAAGAACCGCCGGTCCTTGTCCAACAGGAACTCGACCGTGCCCGCATTCCGATAGCGCACCGCCTGGGCCGCTTCCACGGCTACCCGGCCCAGTTCCCGACGCAGGCGGTCGTCCACCGCGGGGGACGGGCATTCTTCGATCAGCTTTTGATACCGACGCTGGATCGAGCAATCCCGCTCCCCGACCGAAATCGTGCGGCCCCGTTCGTCCGCGAGGATCTGCACCTCGATATGGCGCGGCTCGAGAAAATACTTTTCGATATATACGGCCTGATCCCCGAAGGCGGCAGCCGCTTCTGCACGCGCGGACTGAAAGGCATGAGTCAACTCTTCTTCCCGGTTCACCACCCGCATCCCGCGGCCCCCGCCGCCCGCGGACGCCTTAATGATGACGGGATAACCGATCTTGGCCGCCACCGCTGCCGCCTCCTGCGTACCGGCAATTTCGCCTTCGCTCCCGGGCATTACCGGCAGGCCCTGTCGAATCATCAGCTCGCGCGCTTTGGCCTTATCGCCCATCGTCGCGATGTTCTCGGAACTCGGGCCGATGAACTTCACGCCGATTGACTCGCACACCTCGGCGAAATGCGCGTTCTCCGCCAGGAATCCGTAACCGGGATGGATGGCGTCACAGGCTGTGATTTCGGCGGCGCTGAGGATGTTCGGGATGTTGCGGTAGCTGAGGCTCGGATCGGCCGGTCCGATACAAAGATGCTCATCGGCCATTCGGACGTGCATGGCATCAGTGTCCACCTCGGAGTGGACCGCCACGCTGCGGACGCCGAGTTCCTTGCAGGCCCGGATGACCCGAACCGCAATTTCTCCGCGGTTTGCCACGAGGATTTTTTTGAACACCTAGGCCTCCGGCGCGGCCGGTTCTATCAGAAACAACGGTTCGCCGTACTCGACCGGTTTCGCGTTTTCCTGAAGAATCTTTGCTACCCGCCCATCGATTTCAGATTCGATTTCATTCATCAGCTTCATGGCTTCCACAATACAGAGGACCTGACCCTTCCTGACGTAGGCCCCCTCTTCAACATAGGCCTCCGTCTCGGGCGACGCCGATCGGTAGAAAATGCCGACAATGGGCGACGTGACTGTGAGCAAGCCCTCCACGGATGGAAACGACGGCGCCATCTCCGCCGACTGTACAGAGCGGACTTGGTCGTGCACCGGAATGGCCACTTCCCTAACGGACGCCGCCCCGGTGGCATCCTCCTTCCGCAATCGGACCCGCAGCCCTTGACGTTCCACTTCAAGATCCGCGACGCCCGTGGTCTGGAAAATATCAATCAGCTCTTGCAACAACTTCGGATCGATGAGAGCATCAGGCCGAGGCCGTGCGGGTATTTTCCTGCCCTTCCGGGCCGGCTCGTGAGCGCGGCGTTTCATCAGGCGCGTTCCACATACTCACGGGTCCGGCTGTCGACCTTCACCACGACTCCTTCGTCAAGGTACAGCGGGACCTTGATCGTCGCCCCGCTTTCCAGGATCGCAGGCTTCGAACCCCCTGACGCAGTGTCGCCGCGCACACCAGGGTCGGTCTTCACGACTTTCAATTCGACGAACACCGGAAGCTCCATGCCGATGGGGACGGCGTTATGGAGCAGGATCTTCACCGTCATGTCCTCCTTCAGCAGATCCCAGCCATCGCCCAGTTGCTTTCGGTTGAAGACGAGCTGCTCGTAGTTGCTGGTGTCCATGAAGGTATACTCCTCGTCGGCAGCATACAAGAATTTCATTTCCAGCTCGTCCAGATCCGGTGTCTGCAGCTTCTCACCTGAGCGATATGTCCGCTCGATGACATTGCCTGTCCTGAGACTTTTCAGTTTTGTGCGGACGAAGGCGCCTCCTTTACCGGGCTTGACGTGTTGAAATTCGATGATCGTAAAAGGCTCTCCCTCCAACTCGAGCTTCGCACCATTTCGGAATTCCGACGTGCTGATCACTGGACGTCCTTTCCACGATACAGACCTCGGTTGGTCCTAGGTGTTTCCTGTCAGGTTTTTATTGCCTGCGCGCGTTTTACATGTGCCACCGCCGCACGAAGGCCAAGCACATAACTGTCCGAGCCAAATCCAGAAATCTGACCGACGGCCACTCCCGCGATGTAGGAGTGCTGTCGAAACGCCTCTCTGCGATAGATATTCGATAAGTGCACTTCGATCGCGGGGATTCCGACGCCGGCAATAGCGTCGCGCAACGCGATACTCGTATGGGTAAAGGCCCCCGGATTGATGAGCAAGGCATCGAAAGCGCCTGCCGCTTTCTGGATCCAGTCCACCAGTTCGCCTTCGGCGTTGGACTGATGGATGGCCAACTTCACGCCTTCGGCCTTTGCCAGATCTTCCAACTCGCGGTTGATTGCATCGAGCGTGACGCTCCCGTACACGTCGTTCTCCCGGCTGCCGAGGAGGTTCAGGTTGGGACCATGGAGCACCAAGATCTTCATCAAAGACGCCGACGGGTCCGAATCACCTGCAACCACCCTTCCAGGCGCCGCACCTGAAGTCTTCGTCGGTTCTTGGCGGGAGTCTCCTCGGGAAGGGCGGCCGGAACCACCTCTGGAGAAGGTGCTTGCCGCTCCAGAGCCTCGATCCGGTCACGATATCGGGAGTTTGCGGGGTACTTGTCCGCTAACCGCTGATAGACCAAAAGGCCCTTATCCCGATGCCCTTGAATGATGTAGAGTTCGGCCAGCGTTTCAGAGTCTATGCTGTCGGATTCCGTCGCCTTCGCGTCAGTCATGGTCGTTGATCCCGAATCGGGGGTCAGACCTCCCTGCACGTCAGGGGAGACCACCCCTAACTCACCAGTGATCGCTTGCAGGGCGGCTTTCGGCTGAGCCTTCATTGGATCTCCTGCGTGCGCCGGCAAAGTCTGTAACTGATCCAGCAAAGTCCGCATCTCGAGGTCCCGAGGATTGACCTGAAGCACGTTTCGACAGGACTGAATTGCAGCCGGCACATCACCGACCTCGCGGTAGATCAGCGCCAGTTTTCGATGCGCCGCAAAATTGTCCGGTACGGCTTTGATGACCTGTTCCAGTTCGGTTCTCGCCAGCGCTGTTTCCCCGGAGGTCCAATAAATCTCACCCAAAAGCACTCGCGCGCTGATGAACTGGGGATACTGTTGGAGCCCTTCCTGCAGGGTCATAATGGCCGTGCTGAACTTGCCGGCATCAAACAGTTCTCTCGCTTGGATCATGAATACCGGTGACATCTCTCGACTCATTACATCACCTCGCTCTACTGTTGCGCTCACTTTTTTTGTCCCACGGCCTGCGTGGAGGGAACAAGCCGGGGGTTCAAACGGTTTTTCTGATCATTGCCCTCTGTTAAGCATTGCACGGCGTCCAACACACAATGCGCCACCTGTCGTTTCGGCATCAGCGGGAGATTTCCGACCTGACCCCGACGATCAATCAGCACCACCCGGTTGGTATCCGTCCCAAACCCGGCCCCCGGTTCGGTCACATCGTTCGCGACAATGAGATCCAGTTTCTTCGCAGCGAGCTTGCGCCGGGCTGTCTCAACTAACTCCTTCGTCTCGGCCGCAAATCCGACGACGACTTGACCAGGCCGCCGCCCGGGCAGTTCCATCAAAATATCTGGAGTTGGCTCCATGATCAGGGTGATGCGACCTTTGCTTTTGGAGATCTTCTGTGCCGACGGTCGAACCGGACGAAAATCAGCGACGGCTGCGGCCATGATCAAGACATCGGACTCCGCGAAGCGAGCCACCACCGCTTTGCGCAGTTCTTCGGAGGTTGTAATTGGCACGAAGGCAATCTGGCACGGTGGGGAAAGAGCAGTCGGACCGGCAATCAAGGTCACGTCCGCACCACGATCCCGCGCGGCCTCTGCCAGCGCCCATCCCATTTTTCCCGAGGAGTGATTGGAGAAAAACCGTATCGGATCCAAGGACTCCTGGGTCGGCCCCGCTGTAATGAGAACGCGGCAGCCGCGGAAATCCTTGTGCGGACAGAGGCCACCAGAGATTGCCGCGACGATTGCGCTCTCTTCAGGAAACCGTCCCTTACCGACCCGCCCTGAGGCTAAAGGCCCGCGCTCCGGCTCCATGACGATAACACCACGCGCCCGCAACGTCCGGACGTTCTCGCGGACCGCTGGATGATCCCACATACCCCCGTCCATCGCCGGGACGACCAGCAGGGGGCATTCCGCCGCCAAGATCACGGTGGTGAGCAGGTCGTCCGCGAGGCCATGCGCGAGTTTGGCGAGGCAATGCGCGGAGGCTGGAGCGATCACAATCATATCCGCATGCTCCGCTAACCCCAAATGCGCCATTCCACCCGGCCAATGCTCGTCGTGTCGCACCTCCAACCGATCGGTCGCCACCGGCCGTCCCGTGAGCGCTTCAAAGGTCAAAGCTCCCACGAACTGCTGCGCCATTTGGGTCATCACCACCTGCACCGTCGCCCCTGCGCCCAGCAGCCGGCGAACCAAGGGCACCGCCTTGTAGGCTGCAATACTGCCGGTGACTCCCAGCACGAGGGTTTTTCGGGCCAACGGTCCCGCCTCACCCGCGCCGGATTGTCCGGATTCGTCAGTCTTCTTCACCTGGCTCCGCCGGCTTCGAATCGTCCACAATGACGCTTAAATCCTTTTTAATCTCTTTCGCGTCCTCACCCACGGCGCGGGCCACTGTCAGCCGCTCGAGTTCCCGCTCCCGCTGTTTCTTGGCCTCCTTCATTGCCTGACGTGCGTCTTTGCCCGTCAGGAATTGAACTTGGTTCTTGAGCACTTCCGCGAGAGCAATGGTGGTCGGCTTCGCATGTTTGGTTGGCAGCGCCGGCAAGGCCCCTTGCATGATTTGCCGTGCCCGTTGTGCGGCGACGATGACGAGGCGGCTGCGGGATTGCAGGCCCGTTTCCTGCCCACTCGGCAACAATGACAATGCATCCATCAACGTTCCTCCTCTGTATCCGTTAATGCCTGTTCCAGCGAGGAGAGGTCCAGAGCACCCGTGCTATTGCGCTCTGCCAACACGATGGCTTCAAGTTCTCGATAGGCCGTCTTAAAGTCGTCGTTGATGACGACGTACTTGTACTCCTTGTACGCCTTGACCTCCTCCTTGGCTTTCTTCAGCCGTCGAGCGATTTCTTCGGGAGCATCCGATTGCCGGTTTTGAAGACGCTGGCGAAGGACCGCGAGCGACGGGGGCAACAAGTAAATCGAAACGGCCCCTGGGTCCCGTTGCCGGATCTGCGCCGCTCCCTGCGTGTCGATATCGAGCAGTACGTCAATCCCTTCCTGTCGCCATTGGCGCAGCGGCTGCCGCGGCGTGCCATAGAAATGGCCGTACACTTCCGCCCACTCCAGAAACTCATCTGCCTCGACCATCGCGCGAAAGGTCTTCTTATCCACGAAATGGTAATGTTCACTCTCCACCTCCGGAGCGCGACGGGGCCGGGTCGTATACGACACGGAGTAGCGGACATCCCGAATGGACGCAACGAGCTCCTTGCAGAGCGAGGTCTTGCCGGTTCCGGAAGGAGCCGACACCACGAACAATAATCCCTGCCGTCGGCGGGTAGGCATGACACTATTCGACATTTTGAACCTGCTCACGAATCTTCTCAAGTTCGGCTTTCACGGCAAGGATCTCTTGCGTGACGGCGAGATCGCCGACCTTCGATCCGATGGTCGTCACCTCGCGATTGATTTCTTGCAGCAGAAAATCCAAACTTCGGCCGACCGGCTCCGACTTCCGAAGAAAATTCCGGAACTGCCGCAGATGGCTCTCCAGGCGGGTCAGCTCCTCGCTCACATCACCACGATCAGCCAGCAAGGCGATTTCTTGCGTGATGCGAGCAGGATCCAAGGGAGCATGAGCAGTCCCCTCCAACAAGCGATGCAGCCGATCCTGGAGCCGGGTGAAGTGCTCCTTCACAATAACCGGAAGCCTTTCGCGAATCGTCGCCATCCGCTGCTCGATTTCTGATAGTCTGAGTGAAAGGTCGCGCTCAAGCGCCTGGCCTTCGTCTCGGCGCATACTCAGCAAGGCTGCAAGGGCCTTCTCTAACACGCGCTCCGCTGCCGCAGCGGCTCGCCGATCGTCGGCCGGCTGGTCTGTTATCTTAATGATGTCCCGATAGGTGGCGAGCAGCGCAAGGTCCGGTGAGCCGGGCAATCGCAGATCGCGCTGAAGTTCCTTCAGCGCCGCCAGATATTGGCGGGCTAACGCATGATCGAGCCGTAGCTCGAGACCGGCTGCCTCGCCGTCGCCATTGAAGCTCACGCTCACGTCAATCCGTCCACGGCTCAGGCGATCCTGCACCTGCTTTCTGAATCGCTCTTCGTGCCGTTGCATGATCTTCGGCAACCTCGTGACGACTTCGCAGTGCCGATGGTTGACGGATCGCACCTCGACGACGATCGGCACCGTTTTGTACCGACCTTCCGCTCGCCCGTATCCTGTCATGCTCCGGATCACGACGTGCGTTTTCCCACCCATGGGCACAGAAGATTCAATCGGCATTCAAGACATTTCGGCGCGCGGGCCGTGCAAATATGCCTTCCATGCAACAGCAATTGATGCGAGCCGCGTGTCCAGCGTGCCCTCGGAAAAACCTTCTGCAATTCCAGTTCGATTTTCTCCGGATCGTCGGTGGCAACGAGGCCTAACCGCTGGCTGACACGCCTGACATGCGTGTCGACCACGACCGAGGGAACTCCAAAGCAATTCCCCAATACCACGTTAGCGGTTTTTCGTCCCACGCCCGGCAGCGTGACCAGTTCTTCCAATGTCCCGGGCACTTGACCTCCATACCGCTCGACCAGCGCGTGGCCGCACTGGATCAGGTTCTTGGCTTTCGCTTTATAAAAGCCGGTCGAGCGAATCTCGCGTTCCAATGTTGCCGGGTCGGCATGGGCATAATCCTGTGCCGTGCGATACCGTGCGAAGAGCGTCTTCGTGACCTGGTTCACCCGCTCGTCCGTACACTGAGCCGACAATATCGTCGCCACTAACAACTGCAGCGTCGTCGTATGGTGAAGCGCTGTTTGCGGACGGGGAAACTCCTCATCGAGTCGTGCCAGGAGTCGCGCCCCGATGCCCATGTCTTCCCTCGAGCTCTTCACCCATAAAGAGGCTGAATCGTACTGCTCTACCGGTATGAAATAATGGCAAGACCATCGGTACCCATCCGCGCGAGCGCTTGCGGAAGCACTTGCCCGGCAGCAAGGTGTGACCCAATGGATCGAAATCACCCCTGGACTAAAAAATCGCGTTATCTTAGCAGGGGTTACCGCCTCCGGTCAAACTTGAGAGGCGTTGTTCGATGGCATTGACGAGGGGGACCAGCGATGTCGGCTCGAGCGCTGAGACTGTAAGGGCCCCAAGTCGCGTGCCCAGCACAGCAGCTTGTCTCTGATCCACCTGGTCGGCCTTGTTCAATACCAAGAGCCGCGGCACCTGATCCAACTGCAGATCCGCTATGATCTGCTCCACCACGCCGAGCTGGTGTTCGAGTGACACACTGCTGATATCCGCCACATGTAGCAGCAAATCTGCATCGTGGAGTTCCTCGAGAGTGGCACGAAACGCGCCCATCAGCTCCTCCGGCAGATTTCGGATAAAGCCCACAGTATCGGTGATAATCGCTTCTTTCTCGGTAGGAAAACGCAACCGCCGGCTCGCGGTATCGAGGGTGGCGAAGAGCCGGTCCTCTACAAGGACCTGACTACGGGTCAGGGCGTTCAGGAGCGTCGACTTCCCCGCATTGGTGTAGCCAATGATCGAAATTACCGGCACCTGGCGACGCAGCCGCCGTGCACGCTGTTGCTCCCGATTTTTCCCCAGCACTTCGATCTGCCGTTCCAGATAGCCGATACGCTCACGCACCCGCCGCCGATCGACTTCAAGCTTCGTCTCTCCGGGCCCTCGCCCCCCGATGCCCCCAGCCAAACGGGAGAGGGCATTGCCGTGACCGGTGAGACGTGGCAGGCGATAGCGGAGTTGCGCGAGCTCCACCTGGATTTTTCCAGCGCGGCTCTGAGCGCGTCGGCTGAAAATATCCAGGATCAGTTGCGTGCGGTCGATGACCTTCAGCTCCGTCAGGTCGGCAATTGCCGTCGCCTGGGCCGGCGAGAGGTCCTGATCGAAGACAAGGTAGTCCACGCCGTGCTGCAGCGCTTTAATGACGACCTCCTTCAGCTTACCGCTCCCCAATAGATACTTGGGATGGAGAGCTTGCGGGCGTTGGATCACGGTCTCCAACACGCTCAAGCCTGCTGAGGCCGCCAACTCGCTGAGCTCGGCTAAGGAGTCTTGTTGGTCAGCATGGCTTTGCTTGGAGACGCTGACAAGAATCGACTGCTCGTTCTCTTTCGTCACGTGATGCGCCGGCCGCGCGCGGGCAATTTCTTCCTCCAGCGAGATCAGGAATTTCCCGATATCCACCTGGCAGTCCTGCACGAGGATAGGTTTCCAGACCTCGCAGGCCTTTCCCCCGGGGTTCGGCGGCAGAATGTTGGCCGCATACAACTGCCCGGGCATCCCGTCATGCAGGACCCCGATGGCTGCCATCAAATCCAGCCGCAAGAGCGCAAGGTCCGTCAAGTCGTCTTGGCTCAGGGGTTCGTTGCGAAGATGGGTATGAACCATGCGAATGCCGCGCAAAGAGCGTTGTCCGAGCCGATATCCGGAGAGATCCGGCAAGAGCACTTCGCGGCCGTCGCCTACGATGACATCCTCCACGACGCCTCGACGGTTGATCAGAACCGCGATCTGCCGTCCGATTTCATGGGACAAACCCGTGCAAAACCGCGCCAGCTCCCACGAGACGACGGCATCCTCCGGGACTCTCCTGCGATACACGTGCTCAAGGCGGCGAAGATGACTCGGCTTCAGCCCCGTCAGATTGCCGTGTGGCGATGGAATGGCTTCTCTCCTTCAGCCCGGTCCCGGATCCTGCAGGTTCCAATGAGCCTGCGGTTCAAAAGCCAGACTGGCGGCGCGGGCCGTGCGTAACAACCGCAGACCGGCAACCGCGATCATCCCCGCGTTGTCGGTACAGTATCGAAAAGGCGGAATATGGATGCGACAACCCACGTCACCTCCGCGGTCCGTGAATCGCGCACGCAATTCTGAGTTCGCCGCCACACCTCCCGTGACAACGACGTCCCGAGCACCAACCCGTTCGGCAGCCGCCATTGTCTTGTCCACCAGCACCTCCACAATGGCTCGCTGATAGCCGGCGGCGACATCGGCGATCGCAAAGCTCTTACCGGCCTTCTCCTGGTCCCGCAAGTAATACAACAATGCAGTCTTCAAACCACTGAAGCTGAAGTTCAGATTCTCCAGCGTCGGGTAGGGCTTAGGAAAGCGCGCGCGCGCGGGATTCCCGTTCTTGGCGAGAGCATCGATAAGCGGCCCCCCCGGGTATCCCAAGCCTAACATCTTTGCAGCCTTGTCAAAGGCCTCGCCAGCGGCATCGTCAAGTGTCTGACCTAACAACTCGGTCTGATCCCAAGCCTTGACGTGATAGAGACTGGTATGGCCTCCCGAGGCGATCAGGGCCACAAACGGCGGGTCAACGGGCTTTTCGCATAATAACGCGGCGCTTAAATGGCCCTCCAAATGATTCACCGCCACGACCGGAACGCCACGGGCAAAGGCGAGGGCCTTCCCGTAGGCCACGCCAACGAGCAGCGCTCCAATGAGTCCCGGGCCGCTCGTCACGGCCACTGCGGACAGATTCTGGGCGCCGATCTCGGCCCGCCTGAGCGCTTCTCGCACGACGACATCGATCGTTTCGAGGTGGCGACGCCCGGCAAGTTCAGGCACGACCCCGCCGAAACGGCTATGAACGTCCTGCTGCGACCAGATCACGTCGGCTCGGATCGTCGCGTCGGAGGAAACGACCGCCGCGGCCGTTTCATCACAGGATGTCTCGATGCCGAGGATCACAGCCATGCAGAGGGATAGGGGAAAGATCGCACCGTAGGCAGGTAGATCACAAATAAAAAACGGAGGAGTCTCTCAGTAAGAAACTCCCCCGCATGTGGCTGTATCGAACCTTATACGCCGGCCATAGCTTCTTCTTCAACAAACGCCGGCACTCCGTCTTTCAACAGGACCTTCACCTTATGGCACTCGCGGAATCGGCCCTTGATGAGCTCTTCCGACAGCGGATCGCCGATGTGCTTCTGGATCGTCCGGCGCATCGGACGGGCGCCATAGTTCGGCTGGTAGCCTTCCTTGAGGAGCCATTCTTTGACTTCTTCGGACACGTCCAGTTCCACCCCGCGCTCGACCAACCGCTGATTCAGCTCATCCAGCAAGTGGTCGACGATCAGGATCAAGTGATTCTTATCGAGGGCGTGGAACACCACCACTTCATCAATGCGGTTGAGGAACTCCGGGCTGAAGGCGTGCTTGAGCTCACCCATGACCTCATCCTTCAACCGCCGTCCGGCTTCGCCGAGGCCGTCCTGATGGAATCCGAGTGATGTGCCTTTTTGCAGATGCTTCGTGCCGATGTTCGATGTCATGATAATCACGGTGTTCTTAAAGTCCACCTTCCGGCCCAAGCTATCCGTCAGGACCCCGTCATCCAAAACTTGCAAGAGCACATTGAAGAGGTCAGGGTGGGCCTTTTCAATCTCGTCGAAGAGCACCACCGAATAGGGCCGCCGCCGCACTTTCTCCGTTAGTTGTCCCCCCTCTTCGTAGCCCACATAGCCTGGGGGAGCGCCGAACAATCGCGAGCTGCTGAACTTCTCCTGGTATTCCGACATATCGATTCGGATCAGCGCGTCTTCGGTGTTGAACAGGAACTCGGCAAGCGCCCGAGCCAATTCCGTCTTGCCGACACCGGTCGGACCCATGAAGATGAAGGAACCGATCGGCTTTTTGGCTTCTTTGAGACCCGCGCGGGAGCGCCGGATCGCGCGTGCCACGGCGGAGAGCGCCTCATCCTGGCCGACCACCCGCTTATGCAACGCGTCTTCCATGCGCAGCAGCTTGTAGGATTCCTCCTCTTCGAGTTTGAACAGAGGAATGCCCGTCATCTTGGAGACCACGTAGGCGACATCTTCCTTGGTAATCACCGGCTTGCTCTTTTCCTGGTTCTTTTTCCACTCGAGCTTGGAATCCTCTAAGAGCTTGCGCAGGCGTTCTTCCTCTTCGCGGAACTTCACGGCTTCTTCGAAGTTCTGCAGCGCAATCGCCAATTCTTTTTCACGAACGACCTTCTTGAGTTCCTGGTCCATCGCCCGCAAATCGCCGGGTAGCGCGTAGGTCTGCAGTTTTGCGCGCGACCCCGTCTCGTCGATGACATCGATGGCCTTGTCCGGGAAAAAGCGGTCGCTGATGTAGCGATCCGCCAACTTGACAGCTTCGGCAATGGCCTGTTCGGTGATCTCCACCCCGTGGTGAGTTTCGTACCGGTCGCGCAGGCCCTTAATGATTCGGATCGTCTCCTCCACGCTGGGCTGCTGCACGTAGATCGGCTGAAAGCGCCGCTTGAGCGCACCGTCCTTTTCGATGTGCTTACGGTACTCATCCAACGTCGTCGCGCCGATGCATTGAATCTCGCCGCGCGAGAGCGCCGGCTTGAGCATGTTTGAGGCGTCGATGGAACCTTCCGCCGCACCAGCGCCGACCAGGGTGTGCAACTCATCGATAAAGATGATTACGTTGCCCGCCTGGACAATCTCCTTCATCACGACCTTCAACCGCTCCTCGAATTGTCCTCGATACTTTGTGCCGGCCACGAGGGAACCCAAATCCAAGGCAATCACGCGACGGTTGAGCAGATTGTCCGGCACCTCGGTGCCGACGATCCGCTGAGCCAGACCCTCGACGATCGCTGTCTTGCCGACGCCCGCCTCACCGATGAGCACCGGATTGTTCTTGGTCCGGCGGCTGAGGATTTGGAGCACTCGTTCGATCTCGTCGCCCCGACCGATGACCGGATCGAGCGCGCCTTCCTGGGCCATGCGCGTCAGGTCCCGCCCAAATTCATCGAGCGCCGGCGTGTTGCTCTTGCGATCGCGCTCACGAGGAGAACTCTTGCGAAGAAATGTCACGGTTAATTGCCGGGCGGTTAACAAATTGGCGCCCAGGCTTCGCAGAATCTTCCCGCCGATGCCCTCCTCTTCCCGAAGCAACCCCAAGAGCAAATGCTCTCCACCGATATGGTTGTGTCCGAGAAGACGGGCCTCTTCTACCGCGTATTCGATGACCTTCTTCACTCGAGGGCTGAATGGGATTTCGCCGAACGTCATGGTCGTGCCGCCGCCTGGGAGATTACGTTCGATTTCAAGTCGGACCTGTTCGGAGGACAGCCCCATCTTCTTAATGATCATGAGAGCGATCCCATCGCTCTCCCGGAGGATGGCGAGAACCAGATGTTCCGTCCCCAGGTAGTCATTCTGGTGGCGTTCGGCCTCTTCCCGAGCCAAGACGATGATTTTCCGGCCTTTATCCGTGAATCTTTCGAACATCCTGTCTCCTCTCGAGCCCTACCAGTGAGTTCTCGGCGGTTTATGTGGATTTCTTGAGGTTATTCTAACGTTAACACCTGTCAGTGTCAAGGGACTCCGCCGATCAAAATCCTACCTACTCCGCACTATCCCTTAGTATTAGGAGCCCCACTAAACCCCTATGCCTGAATCGTCAATTATATTACCTAGGTACAATTCGCGTCATGCCTCGTTGACACCCTGAAGATCCGCCGTTAAAATGGCTGCCGCATGAAGCACATCGGAATACTCATCAAACCAGGCTTCACGGAGGCCAAGACACTGCTGCATGAATTCGTGCCCTGGCTTCGCGCCCGCGGAAAAACTCCCTTACTGGATCCCGTCTCCGCCCAACTCCTTGACGAGAGCGCCTCATATCCGAAACGGGAAATGGCTGCGCGCGCCGATCTGCTGGTCGTCTTAGGCGGAGACGGCACGATGCTGGCAGCAGCCCGGCTGCTGGAAGGTCGAGCCACACCAATCCTCGGCGTCAACACGGGCGGCTTAGGCTTTCTCACAGAGGTGACTCCGGATGGGATCTATAAGGCGTTAGACAAGGTCTTCGACGGGGCCTACACCGTGGAGGAGCGCCTCATGCTTCGATCACGGATTACCAGGCATGGTCAGCAGGTCGGCGGGGCGTCGGTGTTAAATGATATCGTCTTGAGCAAGGGAACATTGACCCGCATGGTCCAAATGGAGATACGGATCAATGGCCAATTGGTCACCGGCCTGCGTGGAGACGGTCTGATCGTATCGACTCCTACCGGGTCCACCGCCTATTCGCTGTCCTCCGGCGGGCCGATTCTCAATCCGGCGGTCCATGCGCTGATCCTGACGCCGATCTGCCCTCATACGCTCACCAATCGTCCGATCGTAATTCCGCAGGACGCGCAAGTGGAAGTCGTCATTACGAGCCGTGAGGAAGGCGCCATGGCAACTTTTGACGGGCAAGTCGGTATCTCGCTGCGTCATGAGGATACCATTGAAGTGAGCGCTTCAGATCATTACGCCAAGCTCATCCGATTTCCTGAATGTACCTTCTATGAAGTGCTGCGAAAGAAACTGAAATGGGGGGACGGGAGCTAGCGCAAAACCGATTCCTTCATGTCCTGCTTCTTTTTGCGGATCGCGGCCACCATCTCTTCGTTCGTTGGAAATTTGAACTCCTCGATATCGCGGCGCTGGCCTTCCTGACGTTCCATTTCATTCAGGGCCGTCAATCCATCTGCTCGGACGAGCTCCGGCTGACGGCCCACGAGCAGAGTTTCCAACTTGCGGATCTTCTCTGCTATCTCGGGCTCGCCAAGCGGTGGTCGCCCAGCGAGATACCGAAGGACGACTTCGCTGCACCACTCGCCGTCGCGTTTTGCGACGCCCACCAGGCCCTCGCTCGCCTTTCTGGCCCATCCGCAGAGAAATACACCCGGGATCACCTGCCCCGTCGCTTCGTCAAACGCTTGAAACAGACTGTCGTCAGGATCGTTGGTGGTGCGGTGAGGGTTTGTAATAAAGATGCCGCTCTTGTACGGAAGTCCCAGCGTGTCGTCTACGCGGTCCCCCACCGCAAACACCACGCTGTCGCAGGGAAGCGAATAATAGGTTTTGAGTCCCACGGCCGCCAGGTCCGCGCCTTTGGGTTCCAACTTCGTGTCTTCTATCTCCAAGCCAATCACGCGATTCTCGGCGTCCGTCAGCACCCGCTTGGGGGAAGACAGAAAATGAAACTTTATAGTTGTCTGGCTTTCTGCCGGCTCATACTTAGTGAATTCGGAGCGCATCTCGGTGAGCACCTTTTCCGGTGTCTGGCCGACCGCCTCGAGCCGAGGGGCCACTCGGTCAATCTCTTGCTGAAGGGCGGCGCCGTCAATATAGGCACAGACTGCGCGGATCTCCTTGGGATTGTACTTGCGCTCCGCAGGTCCCCGCCGAACGACCACATGCACTTCGCCGATACGACGGCGGCGCGACAGCCAGTGGGCAATGTCCACCATGACATCACCGATGCCGATCACCGCCACCCGCTGCCCCATTTCAAAAGGACGCGTGCTGAATCCGGGGAGCAGATTATAATGATAGACGCAATCTTTGGCATGGTAGACGCCCTGAGCCGTATCGCCTTCGACCCCGATGGTCTTAGTACCCTGCGCTCCCGTAGAGAAGACGAGAACGCTCGCCTCAAGCGCCTTGAGCTCTGCGACGGTCAGATGCTTACCTTCGCCAATGGTCACGTTCCCGAAGTAATGAACATTGGGGCGGCTGAGGATTTCCCAGTAGCCCTTTCTCAGACCTCCGCGCAGCTTGTGCTTATTGGGAAAGATGCCGTATTCCGCGAGTCCGCCGAACTTCACGTCCCGGTTCAGGATTACGACTTCATGACCACGCTTGGACATGACGTTGGCCACGGACATGCCGGCAGGACCCGCCCCCCCCACCACCACCAAGTGCTTCTCGCTCATTTCATCATGATTGTCCGGTGACAGAGTGTCTCCTCCCATTGCACCCGCCCGCCCCGGCCGCGCCAAGACGCGGCCTTTTCCCGATCATCCGCCGGCGCTTCCCGGTTTGCCACCTGCCAACCCAGGCTCCGTCATTCGCCACGGGTCCAGCAGTTCCTTCAAGCGATCTGCGGGCAGTACTTTCTTCGCTTCCGCCACCTCGCGGACGGTTTTCCCGGTTTTATGGGCTTCTTTCGCAATTTCCGCTGCGGCGTCATAGCCGATCTCCGGAGCAAGCGCGGTGCACATCGCAAGGCTTTCTTCGATCGTAGCCTGACAACGCTCGCGATCGGCCTCGATGCCTTCGATACAACGACGCGCAAAGTTCTCCGAGGCCCGGCTCAGTAACAGGATTGACTCTAGAAGGTTGTGGGCCATCACCGGCAGCATCACGAGCAACTCAAAATTTCCTGCCTGTCCGGCGACCGTAATAGCGACATCGTTCCCGATCACCTGCGCCGCCACCATCATGACGGATTCGGCTATCACCGGATTCACTTTTCCGGGCATGATCGAGGAACCTGGTTGGGTCGCCGGCACAATAATCTCACCGATGCCGCAGCGCGGCCCCGAGCCCATCCAACGAATATCGTTCGCGATCTTCATGAGGCTGACGGCGACGGTCTTCAGCGCGCCGCTGGCCTCGATGAGCGAATCCTGAGCTGCCTGGGCCTCGAAATGGTTTTGCGCTTCCTTGAGCGCGCACCCGGTCTCCTTGGCCAGTAACGCAATCACGCGCGGCGCAAATTCGGGATGAGCGTTGAGGCCCGTGCCGACCGCCGTTCCCCCCAAGGCCAGCTCTTCCAATGAGCCCCGAGTCCTCTGCACTCTGCTGATTCCCAGCTCGATTTGCCGCGCGTAACCGGAGAACTCCTGCCCCAGGCGGATCGGGGTGGCATCTTGCAGATGCGTCCGGCCGATCTTCACGATCCCGTCGAACTCCTTGGCCTTCGCGCCAAGCGCGCGCTCGAGGTGACTTAGAGCAGGCAGTAAGTGGTGGTCGATCTCCTCTAACGCGGCGATGTGGATCGCGGTGGGAAGGACGTCGTTGCTCGATTGCCCTAAGTTGACGTGGTCGTTCGGATGAACAATTTTGGCTCCTCGCGCTCCACCGAGGAGTTCGGCCGCTCGATTGGCAATCACTTCATTAGCATTCATGTTGGAGGAGGTCCCCGAACCGGTCTGGAAAATGTCCACGGGAAATTGCTCGTCGAGCCGACCCTCAATAACTTCCTGAGCGGCGGCGCGGATACCTTGCGCCAGCTTGGGGTCCAGAAACCCGAGGTCTTCGTTGACTTGCGCCGCGGCTCTCTTGATCATCCCCAAAGCACGCAACATGGGCCGGGGAAGGCGCAAAGCGCTGATCGGGAAGTTCTCGACCGCCCGCGCCGTTTGGATCCCGTAATAGGCAGCGGCCGGCACTTGGAGTTCGCCCATCGTGTCCCGCTCTGTGCGGGTGGCCTCGTGAGAGCGACTGGTGGCAGGCCTTGTCGTCTTTTTCGGATCGTCCAGGTTCACGATCACCTCACGACGGCGCGACGCAGGCCGTCACGCAAGGGCGCAATTGTAATTCAAATCCGTAGGGGTATACAAGCCTGAAAACTCAAAGAATTTCTCTTTATTGCCGTTGGTCCAGTGGCAGATAGCTGCGGTTGTGCTCGCCTTCATAAATCTGATCCGGTCGGTAGAGCTTGTTTTCCTTCATTTGCTCCAGCCAATGGGCGAGCCAGCCGGCCGCCCGGGCCATCGCGAAGATCGACGTGAAGGTATCGGTGGGGATGCCCATCGCGTCGTAGACGATTCCCGAGTAAAAATCGACATTCGGATATACGCGCTTCCGGCTTAACAGCTCTAAGGCCACTCTCTCCGTCTCCTCGGCGAGGGCGTATAACGGAGATTTTCCGCAATGGGTGAAGAGCTTCTGCGCAAGTTGCTGGAGAATGACGGCGCGCGGGTCCTTTACTTTATAGACCCGATGGCCGAAGCCCATCAGCGGCTCTTTCGCTTTGAGCTTCGCCTCAACATAGGGCCGTACGCCTTGAACCGTACCAATTTCACGCAGCATCGCAATGACTTCTTCATTGGCGCCGCCATGCAGGGGCCCCTTCAGCGCTCCGATGGCCGAGGCGACCACTGTGTAGGGATCCGCCAGCGTGGACGCGGTGATCAGCCCGCAAAATGTTGAGGCGTTCATTGTGTGCTCGGCGTGCAGAATCAAGCAGGCGTCGAACACCTGACAGACAATCGGATCGGGCCGGCGCTCCGAGAGCATGTAGAGAAAATTCTCGCTGAAGTCGAAGTCATCGCGGGGAGCTACATACTCGTCACCACGGCGAATGCGGGCAAACGCCGCCACGATCGTCGGCAATTTGGCGATCAACCGCACGGCGGACCAGTAATTATTCTCGGGGTCCTGAACTGTGCGCCCGGGATAGAACATCCCGAGGGCAGCGACGGCAGCCTGCAAGGCATCCATGGGATGCCCCTGTTCAGGCAGGGATTTGATCATGTCCACGATCTTAAACTTGATCCGCCGGTGCAGGGCGATATCGCCCGTGAACTTCTCGAGCTCCAGGCGCGTGGGCAAGCAATTGAAAAGCAACAGATAGGCCGTTTCTAGAAACGTGCTTTTCGCCGTCAGCTCCTCAATCCGTATGCCGCGGTATTCCAGCACACCGGTCTCGCCATTGACATCGCTGATCTTGGATCGGGCGGCCGGTACCCCGGCGAGGCCCGGCATAAAGTCATGCGGCATGGCGTAGGACTCCTTTGGCATATCTAGCCTTAGACTTTCCGAACGTGTCAAGGCGATAGGGAATGCCTTGAATCCATCGCCTTCCTCGGCCATACTCGCCCGTCATGGATCTCGCAAAGCTCCGAAAGAAGTTTCTGATCGCCACGGCGATCGCGATCACCGTCGGCTTTCTCCTGGTGTCACTCCACTGGACGGGCCTCTTGGCCATCGCGGAACTGAAAAGTCTTGATCACCGATTCCAGCAGTATGCCGACCCCGCCCTCGCTGGTCACGATATTGTCCTGGTTGCCATTGACGAGCAAAGTCTTGCAGCCTTCGGCCGGTGGCCCTGGTCTCGGGACCTGCATGGTTTCATGACCCATTACCTTCGAAAGGCCGGTGCCCGTGCGGTCGTCTTTGATGTCCTGTTCCTGGAGCGGGAAGAGGAGTTCGACGCGCTGTTTGCGAACGAGGTGGCAGCGGCCCAGAATGTGTTACTGCCCTTCCTGCTGGAAGGAACAACTGGACTGCCGCCGGCGCTGAAGGCCAAAGCGGCCATGCCGGTGCAAGGGGCGGCGGTGCGTCTGGAAGCGCACGGCGTGAAGCTGCCCATTCCCCCGCTGGACGGTGCCGCAAAGGGCCTCGGCTATATCAACCTATTCGCAGACCGCGATGGCGTGGTGCGTCGCATCCCATTATTCGCTCGTATGGAGGACTCCCGCTTCGCGCTGACCCATCTGGCGGCCAGCGTCGCGCGCCAACTACTGAACGCTGACGAGGCCATCATTGGCCCGCGGAGTATCGCCTTCAGGTCCGCGACCATTCCGATCACCCCCGATGGCGATCTGGTGATCGACTGGCATGGCGATCCGAAGAAAACGTATCGCGCATACTCAGCCGGGGCCATCCTCAAGGCCTACTTGGAGATTCAACAGGGGCAGCCGCCCTCGCTTGATCCCGCTCTTTTCAAAGACAAGATCGTCTTCATCGCGGGAACTGCGGCCGGCATCTACGATTTGCGCGCCACACCTGTGGATGCGGCCAGTCCCGGGGTGCTGATTCACATGACCGCGCTGGACAACATTCTCCGGGGACGGTTCATGCAGCCGGCGCCCTATTGGTCATTCCTTGTAACGATGGTGGTCCTGTGCCTCGCAACGGCCGGGAGCTTCATGCTGCTCCACCAGCAGGTCCTGAAGTTTACGATGGTCGCCGCGTTGGCCCTCGCCTATTACGGCCTGGCGGTGCATGCATTCAAGAGCCACGGCCTGTGGCTGGAACTGGCTTTCCCGGAGGCGGCGGTCGCGGTGACTTTTGCCATGGCGGCGAGCGTGGAATATCTCACCGAGGGTCGGCAGCGGCGGCAACTTCGCGCGGCCTTCGACAAGTACATGGCGCCCGAGGTCGTGGATGAGATCATGCGCCACCCTGAAATCAAGCTGGGGGGCGAAAAAAAAGAGCTCACGGTGTTGTTTTCGGACGTCGCCGGCTTTACCACGATCTCCGAGCGTCTTTCCCCGGAGCAGTTGGTGGCGCTCCTCAATGAGTATCTCTCGGTGATGACCGATATCATTCGGCGGCACCGAGGGAACGTTAACAAGTACCTTGGGGACGGGATCATGGCGATTTTCGGCGCGCCCCTCAGCGAGCCGATGCATGCCGCCCTCGCCTGTTATGCCGCACTCGACAGCCAAGAGGCGCTGACCGGCCTGCGAGAGGAATGGAAGAGCCGGGGGTTGCCGGAGATCGCCGCTCGCATTGGAATCAATACCGGCGACCTGGTGGTCGGGAACATGGGATCGCAAACGCGGCTGGAGTATACTGTGATGGGCGATAGCGTGAACCTCGCATCCCGGTTGGAAGGCGCCAGCAAATTCTACGACACCCTGATCCTCATCGGGCCTCGCACGTATGAGCTCGCCCAATCCAATGTCGAAGCGAGAGAGGTGGATCTTTTAAGAGTCAAAGGCAAATTCGAGCCCGTCGTGGTCTACGAGTTGCTGGCCCGGAAGGGACAGTTGGGTCCTGTGAAACAGCAGGTCCTCGAAGTGTACACGCGTGGGCTGCACTCGTACAAAACCCGCGCCTTTGAAAGCGCCCAGCGAGACTTTGAAGCGGCCCTGAAGCTCGATCCCCTGGATGGGCCCTCCAAAGTGTATCTGCGCCGGGCCCAGGAATTTCTTGCCACCCCGCCTCCTGTTGACTGGGACGGCGTCTACGAACTACATTCGAAATGAGGGAGGCCAGCATGCATGCCCGACACCCGCTTCGCCTTGTGCTTCTGATCCTGATGATTGTAGGCGGCCTGTTCAGTGTGGCCTGGGCGGAAACCGTCTTCGTGCAGGCAAAAACTGCCAAACTCCGCTCCGGAAAGACCTCATTGGACAAGGTCGTGGCCGATCTCCAATATGGCGAGGCCCTGGAGGTGGTGAAGACCGAAGGCACGTGGACAGAAGTCCGCACTCGCTCAGGCGTGACGGGTTGGATTTTTGCCTCGAAGACCACGACTGTGAAGCCCTCTGGCGGCGGCGACGATGAACTCGCCAAGGCCGGACGCCTCTTTAAAGGGAAAGAAGCCTCCGACGCGACCGCGTCGGCAGGAGCTCGCGGTCTGACTGAGGTCTCTGGGGAATATGCCAAGCGGTCCGGAATTTCTCAACGCGATCGCGACATGGTCGATCGTATGACCGCCTATAAGATCACCGATCAAGAAGTCGAAGACTTCCTCAAGAAAGGGGAGCTTGGTGAATATGCGAAATAACCGCGCGATTGCCGTAATCATCACGTTTGGTGCGATCGCCATGCTCGCAGCATCGGCCGATGTCACCTTAGCCGCGGACAAAAAATCGGGAGGCTCGCGTTTCGGCGACATCCTCGGTGGCCTCGGCACCCTCGCCGGCGGCCTTATGCCGATCGGATACGAAGAGGAACAATCCCTCGGACAGGCCATCTCCTTGCAGGTTGTCGCCCGATTCGGCGGCACTCTGGAGCAGCCGGAGCTCGTGCGGTATGTAAATCTCGTCGGCCAAGCGGTGGCTCTGACATCCGATCGTCCCGACATTCCTTATCATTTTGCCGTGCTGAAGGATGACTCCATTAACGCCTTTGCAGCGCCCGCCGGATACGTGTTCATCACCAACGGACTCCTCAAACAGATCCATAATGAAGCCGAGCTGGCGGCTGTCCTGGGACATGAGATCGCGCATGTCAGCCAGAAACACATTCTCGAGGTCATTCAACGGAGCAAACAACTAGCCGGCGTGTCCCAGGCCGGGCTCGCCGCTGCCAAACAGAACCCGCAAGCTTTTAAGAACATCATTGATACGGCGGTTAAGAAGCTCTTGGACGAAGGGCTGGATCAGGAGAAGGAAACCGAAGCGGATGCCTTGGGAGATGTCTTTGCCGCCCGCGTCGGATACGACCCAACTGCTTACCTGGCCTTATTGACCCGCCTTCGAACACTCAAGGGCGACGATCCCGCTTTCTTTAAGACGCATCCGAACTTCAGCGCACGGATCGACGCGGTTCAGAATTCGATCCAATCCCATGGCTTAAAGGCGAACGGGGTCCTCCTGGCGGAGCGCTTCGCGCGGCGATCGTGACCGACTAAAACTCCTGACAGGCGCTGCAGCGCGTTGGCTCCAGCCGTTCGGTGAGTTCCTGCTGGGTGAGGGTGAACGGCAGCTGGCAGAGTCCGCAGACGCGTATTTCGAATACGGGTTGTCCCTGATCATCGAAGCGCGTCGGAAGCAGCAGATCGCTCGGATCGTACCCTAACAGCACGTTGTCTGGGAACTTGACGACGGCCAACCGCACATTGAATTTTTCCCAGGTCGCCACTTGGCCCTTCCGAATGAGGGGATGATCGGACGTCACATACACCGGTTGGCCGAAACGGCGATGCCGGAGGTCACGAAGGTTCCGGGCGCTCGGCGTGGCCACGGCATAACCGGTCGCCTGCGCAAATCGTCCTTCTTCCAATCCCATCCGGTTCTCCCCGGCCGCAAGCAACTTTCGAGGCCGCGCTGAATCTATATCACTCGATCCTATAGGGGTCAAGCGACCGAAGATGCTTGACAATACCCGATCGCCATTGATATCAGAGAGTTCATCGGTTTAAGACATCTCATGGACAAATTAACCGTCTACCAAAAGCCGACCTGTTCGAAATGCCGCGAGACCCTCGCGATCTTGCGCGCGGCCAAGGCTCCCTTCGTCACCGTCGATTATTTTGGAGCTCCCCTCACGGTAGCGACACTGAGACGGCTGGTGAAGAAACTTGGCGTCAGTCCACGCGAGATTCTTCGGACCGGGGAGGAGATCTACAAGCAACTGCAGTTGGACACGAAAGAGCTCTCCGATGACGAATTGATCCGGTTGATGGTGGTCTATCCGGATCTCATTCAACGGCCCATCATCGAAAAGGGCGACCGAGCGGTCATGGGACGACCCCCAGAAAACGTCAAGGCTCTTCTCTAAAAACGAAGAGGGCCGGAAAGCATCCCTTCCGGCCCTCTTTAATCCCTAAGAGATCGACGACTATTTCTTCAATAAGACGGCGTCTTTACACGCTTTCGCCACCCTGAATTTCACCACCCGTTTCGCCGGGATTTTAATGGCTTCCCCGGTCTGAGGGTTTCGTCCCATCCGAGCTTTCCGATTCATCAAGACCAGCTTTCCAAGGCCCGGCAGCGTAAAGGTGTTTTTCGCTTCTTTGTGCGCCAGAGAAGCCAAGTCGTCAAGAAATTGCCCCGCCGCCTTCTTGGTCATGCCCGCTTTACCGGCCAGATGATCGGTAATCTGGGACTTCGTCATCGCTTTCCCCATACTCCACTCCTTTCAGTTATAGAGCCGCATTGCAGCCCGTTAGATCTCGAACCCTTATTCCAAGACCGACTATTTCTTCTTTCTGCCTTTCACGTGTTCACTGTAGGCGGTAATCAGACTCCGGCCAGCGGCGCATGCGAGAGAAGTGATTGGTCGGTGATGCAGAAATCCACCTAAAAGTAGTAGTCCGTCCCTAATTAAAATATGCTCGGAATGGCATCCGGCCCACGTAATATGCGGCAAACGGCGCTGACTCTACCGAAGGATGAGCGAGAAAGCAAGAGGAAAGAATGCAGTTTTTTACAATATGCATGTCAGGCAAACCCTGACTTGACAAATCCAAAAAACATCAGGCGGATTGTGAGGCAAATCTTTCGAGGATCGCGCGAAGGTCTGCTGCTGAGGAAGAGCGAATAGGGGCCCAGAGATCTCCCACAGCCTCCACGCGTCGCGGCAAAGTCAGGATCGTCAGGTCGCGCGGATCAAGGCCGTCGTCCACTTCCTTCCAGGTCAAAGGCGCGGAAGCTCCCGCGAATTCGCTGGCTCGGGCGCTGTAAGCGGTGGCCAGCGTCTTCCCCTGAATGTTTTGAAGATAGTCCACATACACTTTGCGACCCCGGTCTCCTATTGAACGCACGACTGTGGCGACTTTGGGATGCTTGCTCGCGACCATCGTCGCGATGACCTGGCAAAAGAGACGTCCTGTTTCATAAGTGGTCTTTCGGGGTAAGGGGATATAGATGTGCATGCCGGTCGCTCCCGACGTCTTGGGAGCATTCGGAATCCCGAATCGGACGAGCTCGTCCCGAATCCAGCGGGCCACATCAAGCACGCGGGGGAATGTCACCCCCGGCATCGGATCCAAATCCAGAGCTACATAATCTGCAAAGTCCGGTGATTGCACGCGCGAGAACCAGGGGTCCTGGGAGATCACCGCGAGCTGAGACATATACAGGAGAGTTTTCAGAGATCCTCCGATGAGACGGCTGGGAACTTCTGTATCGCTCGGCAAGACCTCGACGCGCACGTCCGTGGGCACTTGTTCGGGAGCGCGTTGCTGATAAAACGCAGGGGCATTTACGCCGTTCGGAAAACGCTTCATCACCAGCGGGCGGTCGCGAACGGCGGGAAGCAGCACCGACGACATGCGCACGTAGTAGCGCATCAGATCGCCCTTCGTCAGCCGCAATGACGGCCAAAAAAGCTTTTTGAGATTGCCGACCTGCAGGCGATGTTCGCCCGGCAGCAGAAGGACGCCAGCCCCACCCTCCTCTTCGATCTGCGTGAGCTGTTGAAGCAGGCCGTCAATCGCTGTGTCGGTCGAAGGCTGCTCGTTCCTCTGCCTGCTGGGTTCTTCGGCGTGGCTGCGCACTTGGCCACGCTCGCGGACCGCCGACACCGGATCCAACAGGGGTGTCGGCTCCCGCCGGACGGCCTCCGGTTTCACATCCTCACGGATTCCCAGGTAGGTCGGATGGCGTAATCTGCCATCGGTGGTCCATTCTGTGAATTTAATTTCTGCCACCAGAGTCGGTTCCGTCCAATGCGGCCGCTCATTGGTTTTCGGCCGAGGTTGAAACGGACACGTGGGGGTCTCAATCTTGCGCAGCAGCTTATAGACGCGCGCCAGCTCTGCGTGACTGAATCCGGTGCCCGTATGACCGGTGTAGCGCAACACGGTACTCTCATACACACCCAGCAACAGAGCGCCAAAAAACGGCCGTGAATCACGAGGCTCTGTCCATCCGCCGATAACGAACTCCTGCCGTTTCACGATCTTGAGCTTTCGCCACTCTGCACTTCGACGCCCAGTCCGATAAGGGGATTCGGCGGTCTTGGCAATTAGCCCTTCCCATCCGTGCGCGAGAGCCTGTTGATAGAGAAGGCGTCCATCAGCCGGTACGAATTCGCTGAGTCGAAGCGCCCCGCCTCCGCCCGCGCCGATGATTTTTTCCAAACGCGCGCGGCGGGTGGTTAAGGGAAGCGTCCGCAGATCTTCCTGTCCATCACGAAGCACATCGAAGGCAATCAGCGCGACGGCGACCTTGGGACGTCGAGTATCCCGGCCGCCCGCGCGCTCGCTCAGATGGATCCGGCCCTGAAGTTGCTGAAACCCTGCCGGCTCGCCGGTCCCATCCAGGGCCACGATCTCTCCGTCCAGCAGAATTGGCGCCTTGAGTCTGCGGCGGAAGGTATCGAGCCGCTGGACAAGCTCCGGGAATTGAGAGGTCTTGTCATTTCCCAGGCGAGACCAGATCGTTACCCCTCCTCGGTCGTGCCCAGGCAGCACCTCCACCAGCGCACGAATGCCGTCATACTTTGGCTCATAGACAAGCTGGGGGTCCAAGAGCGGAGCCTCTTCCAGAGCTGCCAGCATCGGACGCAGATCCTGCGCGTTCGCATGCCAGCGGGAGAGAGACTTAGGTTGGGACGAACGTCGTGTTGCGAGGGACGCCACGATAGTGTGTTCTCACGCTAACGGCTCGCAACAGAGCTGTCAAGCGAAAGACGGCCTACTGAAGGGTCAGGGAGGGAGTTGCCGGATGGGGTATCCGGGGATCTATGACACGATCAGATGAGGAGGGCCGCCCCTGATCAGGCGCGGCCCTCATATGCGTCGTCTTTTGAACCTAGAAGCGGCCGCCGCGGTCGCTTCGACCGCCGCCCCCGCCCCCGCCGCCACCAAAACGCGAGCCGCCGGAGGCCCGGTTCTCTTGCGGTTTGGCCTCGTTCACGGTCAAGGAGCGCCCGTCTAACTGAGTCCCATTGAGTGCCGTGATGGCCTTCTTCGCCTCTTCCGGCGATGACATCTCCACGAAGCCGAATCCCCGCGACTGTCCGGTGTACTTGTCCGTAATCACTTTGGCGGAAACGACGGTCCCATGCGCCGCGAACAGATCTTGGAGTTGCTGTTCAGTTACCGCATAAGGCAATCCTCCGACGTACAACTTAGCGCTCATACTTCCTCCTGTCTACGAAATGATGATGTCTTGAGGATGCGGGAAAGAGCGGAAATGACAGCCGGGACGGGTAACACATGCCGGTCAGAACTGGCT